>Ga0210059_1003557_pt1 | contig 24974 bp, 21 predicted proteins | sample Ectturendosymbi2_FD_188042 | JGI IMG/M metagenome (GOLD analysis project Ga0210059, IMG submission 188042) | Ecteinascidia turbinata endosymbiont from Florida, USA - Sample 2 (SPAdes) (version 2) | ecosystem: Host-associated > Tunicates > Ascidians > Unclassified | place: Key West, Florida... | reverse complement strand
CATTGTGCTTTTTGTTGAATGGTCAACATGTTTCATACTTTGTTGCAAACTTACGCCTTTATTAAAAATGACTTATTCTTGCTTATCTTAACAATAAAATAACCTGTAAAAAATAACAAACAAACTTTATGGTAGTATAATTCACTGTCGGAAATGTAAAGTTTCTACCTTATGTGTTTTTTGCGATATAAAAATTTTTAATGTGTGCAGGACTTTATGGACACCCTGTACTATCAAAGACCAAAAAAGTTACTGTTTTGGAAGTATTTTTATTTTTGGCAATGGTTAATTAAATACAGTGTTGTACTAATTTTAACCTCCTTAACTTGATGCTCCATTTTGCACTTCCTTTTCATTGCTCAGCATCTTTCAACTTTCAAGCACTGTTTTTTGCTTTTTGGGGTTTAAACACTGCAGGCAGTTCTCTTGCATTCAGTGTTCTGTTCTTATTGCTTTGTTATTTTAACATTCTTTTTTTATTCATGGCACTGTGTTTATTCATTGTAAACAGTGTATACTATGCTAACAAGTTAGGCTAATCAAGTATTGGAATTGCTGCAATTTCAAAAATTCTAGCTTATAAATCCTGATTTGTTAGGTTTTGAAAGAAAGGTAAGGCATAAAATACATCAGATTGTTGATAATGAAGCAGAAAACAAGATTTAAAAATTTTGGAAATATCGGTATTGATATCGGCCTCAAAAAAGCCATATCGGTCGATCTCTACTTTATACTCCTATAAATATAAAAGTTCTATTAAAAATTCAGTGGATTTTTGTGGTTTTACTCATTCTTTTTGCCATAAGTTTAGGGATACATACTCATCTGTCGAAATGCTGAAGGGGTACATGGCTAGAAAAAGGTTGGGAACCCCTGTTCTGGCATATGTTTGAATTTCTATCACAAGTGAAGATCCCAAACTTGAGAGATATCTTGTGTCAAGGGTGAGGGCAGTGGCGTAATTGACAGAGGAGCAAGGGGGCGAGCCGCCCTCCTGGCAAGCTAAATGTAAAAACTGGGCCCCCTTCAGTTGACATTTTGACATTTAATATTCTTTAGGTTGTTGTTTTTTTGTGTTTTTCGGGGTGTTTTCCTTTTATGGGCTAGTACAGACATCCACGACATCCAGTGATTCAATATCATTTCTTAACTTTTTTCCGAGTTTTGGCAATTGGGCCCCCTATGGTGACCGATGGGCCCCCTTCAGCTGAACTTGGCCCCCCTGGTTCAAACCACTAGTTACGCCACTGTGTGAGGTGATCTTTGATTGCTACCATTTAGGGCAAAACGAATCAGGTGTCTTGTGCCTTTGGCTCATAACGGATCAGGTATGTTTGGGCCAACACGGCATTTTCTGGCATCCACGAGTTTTATGAAAGTTTTTATGAGCTTTCATCGATTCCATTGGCTGGAAAAGTTAGGGTACCAGACCCTAAGTGCTGCAGTAGGCAGGTGCGATCAACACTTGACTAGCACTCATATGACACTTTACTAAACCCTTTTTGCCAAGCCGTGGTACTGGTACCCACATACGAAGACACAAAACATGAAACAGTCCTCACGCTAAATTTAGTTTAAAACTATCAAGTTTCGAACCAAAAATGCAATTAAACAACGTTTTTTAAGTAATGTACTAAGTCAGGGTTGGGCAAATAACGACCCACAGGCCACATGTGCCGTTATTTGACCAACCCTGACTTAGTACATTTCCTAAAATGTACGACCACAGCGTTTACAGTGGCCACCGGAAGCATTCAGGAAAACCTTCACATCTGAAATATCCTCAACTCATCACAGTAAAAGTTCGTGCTGAGGCTAACTTGAACAGAGACTTGCTTCAATTCCCATTAAAAGGTACAGCCCTCCGCTATACGTGGTCTTTTCAAAGTGGACCATGACAAAAATTAATTGCCTACCCCTGTACTAGTGATCCGTTTTGCCCCTAAAAAAAGTAATGAAAGGGCCGTCGTAGAAGAACAAGCGGTTTGACGTGACCACAAACTTTTAACAATCAACATGTAAAGATTTCTCTTATCACTTTGAAAGTTTCAGCGGTTTGCACGGTTCAACAGTGCCCTAATGTTATCAAGTTTCATGAGGCCAAATTGAGGCCTGTCTCAGAAAAAAATGTGGTACACGAACAAAATGCCTTAGAAATACCAACATTTTAAACTACCTCCCAAGTTTTGACAATTCCAGAATATCTGTGGTTACATACCAATTTTTTACGAAATTTTCGATAAGATGGCCCGTCTTAAGATAAATCTTGTAAGGAGATAATTTAGTAATAGGACAGAAAAAAATTCAAAGAAGACTTTTCTAAAAAATGATTAGAATATAGAATTTCATCTTTATTCTTTAAAAGTTTCTGCAAATGTCAAAATTGCTAGGCAATGTTTTGAAATTTTCGGGGAGGTGGCATATACCTCCCCTGGTTGCGCGCCTGGATTAGTTTGACAAGCGAGAAGACGAGACAGTTACCCTCTTTACACTGCACTGTTATCGTGTTCGCGTTGGATTGGGAATCCCATAAATCACTCAAGCGCAGACCGTGAGTGTCTCACTGAGCTGCTTGAGCGCGATGTTTTCAGCCACATGCGATTCAGCGAATCCAACTAGCAGAGGTAGGTTGGGAATCCGATAACATGGGATTCGAGCGGAAAAGAGGTTGGGTGGTTTGTATTAAGTCTTGTGCAACCTTTTCTGTACTTGTTTGCTGCTAAAACCACTACCGTGGAACAGATTAGCCTATTAAAGCTAATATGTAGCAAATGTAGGCTAACTACACCTAGTTAGGGAAACAATCAGCAAAATTGAATCGGTTGAGGAAATTGGAAGCTTATTCGGTAGGTTACAAGACATCGGGCTGAAGGACTATTACCCCGATACTGATTTAACAGGTTTTCATTATACCGTGGTATAGTAGAGTGCTTCAACCTCTGTGCAAAATATGCAGCCTAATATTGAAAGTGGATGACCTCAGTATAGGCTAGCTACACTTTGAGAACTTTGTATCCCAGTTATGTGGCTATGATTTCCTCAGTTCATAATGGAACACATTGAGTAGCATAAAATGTGGCATAAAAGTTTGTGGAAAAGGTTGCAGTTGCAATTTTGTGAATTGCAGTAGCCTTCCTAGTGTTCGTAGATTTCTACTTACAAAGTGCTGTGAATCCTCGCATTTGACACTCGTTTTTATTGTACTGCAGGGTACAGACTGGTTAATGATCGTGACTGAAATCTGCTTTGCAATGTAAAAACTAACTCCCATTTCCTGCCCTGTAGAAGCTGTTCAAATTCTATCAAAGTCGCTTGAAGAGTGCAATTAGGATGAGACGCGGTTTTCATGACCTCATCGCCCAGCAGTTCTCCACAATTTGCTCTGCTGGCTGTTATTTTTCGGACTACACTAAATAAAATCACATCTCGGCGAATCCAACAACACCTAAAAAGCACGTTTGTGAAGTGGAATCAGGCTTCACCTTTTCATTTTCACCTATTCCCCAGCTTTCGCAATACCATAGGCCAAACCCACGAAGCAAATCTTTGAGTCCTTGAAGTATAAAAACGCCCCAATATCGAGTTCGCAAGTGCGTTCACGAAGGTAAGCCAAGGACGACGAATCGCTCACGCGTCAATCCGACAACAAGTGCAGTGTAAAGTGGGTAAGTGTTCTTACTTTGTCGCAAAACTCTGTTTGTCGCGAAGTCGTTCAGAAGATTTCGTTTGACCAGCAGCTCCAGCAGATCGAAGAGACAAGACCTGACGTTTAGCGTGCCTGTAAGTGCATAACTTCGAGGCTGAACCTTTCCTTTGCCCACACGTCACGGAACAACTTACTCTAAGAGGCTACACGTGTAGTTGCACTATAGTGCTTGGACACTAAACAGTGAACATGTGTTAAGCCCGCATGCGGTATCACGTACTATGAACCACTTGTACCTTACAAAGTTCGAAAACGGTGTTCATCTGCGTTTACCTCTGTAAAAAGTAAAAATACACAATGCATACGACAACCTTACCTTGTATTTCCTTATCAGGAGAAAAATACGCAACAATGACGTCCGGTAAGTACTGGCTGAGTACGTTGATGAAATCTGTGGATGGCGGTGACTCAGCGATTTCTACGTCGTCAGATGATTCAGCAACAGCTGATGAGACAACTAGGACCATCTTTCGAAATTCCGAATTGTTTTCAACGTTAAGTAAGGATTTCTACAAAAAAAGGAAAAGGAAAATTTCTTGCCGAAAATAATTATTATCACTAAAGCCTCATCGCGACAAAATTAAAACAAGATTTTTTTACTTCATGCTTAAAACAAGTAGTCATTTTCCTAGAAATTTCGTCTGGTTCAATGAAACAAAACCTATTGCGCTTATTTTGCTCCAAATCTCGCATTGACTCAAGAGTTTATCATATTTTTTTACATTCCTGCCAAGAAAATCAAAAAAACAAGAAAAAACATTGTTTTTTGGTAAGTAAAGCCGCAGTTGTTAAAATAGTCTCGCTAAGCTCGCAATAAATATAGGCCAACACCAGCACATGTCTCTTGAAACCTGACAATCGTACCGCTGTATGTGCTTCCACAAAGTGAGCGGTTCCGAAGCCATCTTTTGTTGAACCGATCGTAAAGAACCAAGTGATGGGCACAAAGTGATCTTACCACAATCAGCAAGGCAATGTCAGGATGCAGCAGAACAAGGCCGACAACATGGCGGACGGCCGGGTGCAAGTGGAAGTCGCTGTTGTCGTCACTGATGTCGCGTAAGCATCGCTGGACCTGCGTAGTAAAGCGATTGTGTCTGACGTCATTACAAGAGCAATTAAATTGTCGAACAATCACCGATAAAATGAAGGTCATATTTCCAATGAAACTGCCCAATTTACAATCACCTGGTATTTCCTCAAAATCTTGGACCTTTTCCGCCCCTGGTTCAGCCTCTTGTAAGGGCTTCTACGATAAGAAAGCAGCTACCAACATTGAACTCACGTTTACGGAAAACATCTAAACCATTTTTACAGGCTACACACCTTTTCGTGTTATACTAAGAGAAAAGGTAATCTGTGACAATGCGATTTTTAAAACACTTTGGGAAGCTCATCAAGCTTTCATCGCAACAAACCAGGGTCAGCTTGACTTCTCCATCCACAGCATCGTCACTTGCTCGCAGCAAACTTGTCAGAACTGCAGGGTGGTCGACGTACAAGGAATCGCGCAGCTGCAAAGTATGCAGCAGGTTGGGAGGAATGTCTAAAGGAAACAACAGCGCACGGTAAAAAGGCTCACATTATCTAAAATGATGCTATATGTAATGAGCAGTTACAAGCGAGCTCAGCCAACAGACACGTGCTTTCTTAGGTAGGGGCACAATGCTGCGTAATTCCATTGAATAAGTAGCCTAGTTCAAAACTGATGAGTCGTGACTTATAGAGTACAAGCTCGAGTTCAACTGATCGCAAATGACAAAGTGCAAGCCCTGATGATGTTGGCCTAAGGCACGGTTGAAACTAAAAACAACAACAACGAAATAAATAGCACAAAGCACATCTGAAAAAGCACAAAAAGCAATTCAGGAATTGAACCTGCCATTAAAATTTTCAATACATCACAGACCGCATGACTTAATTCAATACATCACTGACCGCATGACTTAATCACCGCATGACTTAAAAAACCGCATGACTTAAAAAACCGCATGACTTAAGTCACCGCATGACTTAATCTGGCAAACATAAATGACGTGGGTTACAAGTAGAGATGTACCGATAAACCCTTTTCACCCACTCAAAAGTAAGTTTGTTGCGATACAGCAAAGCAACGCGGAAGCAAACACTGTTAGAATACACTAGCAAGGACGCCGAAAAAACCCTTGACTGGTACAGTCGAGGCGCCCAAAACTCATGTTAACTCAAACACAGTGCCACGACGCATGAACACTTGATAAGCGTCGTAACGCAAAAATACAATGTACAAAGCACACAACTGACAAAAAACAAGCAAACATAAGCATTACGCTCCTGGAGAAGACAGATGCAACCACAAAAATGCATATAGCTAAACATAATTAACCGAAAAAAACCTATTCATAATATGAGGACAATCCCTATACTGTTTGCAGGTGACGAATATGTGATAGCAATGCTTTGATACTCTTATTGTTGAATGGATCAGAAGTTTACAACAAGTTTTGACATATTTAGTAGATGAAAATGGTTCTCGAAATTTTACATGCACAGCATTTTGCGTTGTTTTGAAGAAGTTTGTTATACGGCTATGTCAAAACTTTGACTCTTCCCTAGATATGTTCCAAGTTCAAAATGCGTATGTCCAGAATCGTCTTAGTATAATTCTTAATTTATGCTACAATTCCATATTCCATAAAATATGGATATTCCATATATCCTGGTTAATGTAAGAAGTATCTGGTTTGTTTTGGTGAATGTTACTTAAATGTACTGCATGCTTCTTTTACTGCTGTGTTTATTTACTTTTTTCCACCTCACAACTTGTTTTTTAATGTTTTTGAAAGGTGTACTGTTTTATTGTATAGGTTAACAATATGAATGATGAAAAGATCAATTGCAGCGGTTTCTGCATTAAGTTTCTTCTATGGATCCAGCTTGGAATGTTGTGAAAAATTATTGAATGGGCAAATTTGTTGTTTGTGCTCATCAGCCGAAGAGCTTTCTCCAGAAACTGTCAAGTGGCACATGGATGTAGCAGTTACGCATGGTTATATGATGTTGTTCTACTATCAGTAAAGCATATGGAAATATTTTTAATCATGGATAATTTACACTTGTTGTCCTTGTGCTTGTGTGTATTGAAATGACAACAAACATGAAGCTTTTATATGATTACCTTAATCAAACATAATGTACGTTTCAGTACGTTCATTAAATGCACGAACTTAATTTTTCGTGTTACGTTCTCCGCATTTAGTGTTCCATGTTATTTGAATCGCAAAACAATACGAAAAAAATCTTAAAAAGGGGCACTTCTACTGTTGTGTGTGCTATCAAGTGTTTGCTAGAGGTTTCACCTTCAGAAGGCATCTTGCAAGCATGTGGTTGGTATTTTAATAAAGAAAAAACTTCGAACTTACTCTACCGATCGTTTCATCCGTGTAATCACAGTTTAACATTTATAGAAGTTGCGATTCTGTTTGAGAATAATGCTATCAGTGGCGGATCCAGAGGGGCGGTTTGGGACAACTTTCCCCCTAAACGTTTGTGGCGCCCCATATATATGAAGTGCACCCTTTTTGGTGCTTATCGACCTAGAAACAGTGTTTTAAAAATACTGTAAACTAAACAATGCTTTGCCTTTCGTTGCACTGCAGGATTTACGTGGAGGAGTTTTAACCACTCTATTATCGAACAATATCAACAGTGCTATCGTTTTGTAATAATACTACTGTTCCATTATTTCTTTCCCGCATGAGAACTGTGTCTAGCCACTACTCCTGTCTTGGAACTACAAACGCAGTCGCTAGCACACTTCTCGATTTGCCGCTGGGCTGTGCAAAATTGGTCTGTTTTTGTTACAAGTTTATTTCTCTAATGCCCGACGGTAGTTTTGCAAGGAAAGAGAGTAGTCTAATGGAATATGTAAAACTCGTAACTGACGCAAGATTGTGCTAGTCTCATAGCGAAAAGCAAGGTTCAACTGTGTTACCAATGCAGTCCCTGAGTCCACAGTAGGTTTATAGCCTTGTTTTGCGTAGCTTATTGATTAACTCATTCCGCTTAAATCATATAAATATGAGCAGAAAAGCAATCTTCTGGTGCAAATTTTTACTTTTTCACTGGTCTGTGGTCAGGCCCGCAGTCAGGTTTTTAGGTTTGTGGTGGGCAAAATATACTTTTTAGGGAAAGGTTTTTGCTTTTACTATATGCTTAAAACATTTTTTTCTGGGCAAAACAAAATTTGGCGAGCATAAGAAAAATTGGGGGGAGAGGGGCCCGAATGCTCCCCTTGGCTACAAGCCTGTCTGTGGTTGTCGAAGATTCGTAGTTTTAAATTGGTTATAGACTGATTCTCACCTGTTGGTCTGGTAAGAAGCAGATCCATCGCCACATCAACAGCACTGGTGTTGATTTTGATTTTTTGTGGTAGTTCACAGTACACAACGAATTGGACAATGGCTTCATCGTGGAGACTAGTGATTTGGTTCGGAGGTATCGAGCGTGAATTTGGGAAGATCAGATCACCTGACGACGGGCCTGAATAGAAGCGTTTGTCTAGATCCATCGTACTAGGTGGCATCGACAAGTCGCAGATGGCCTATAACTGCAATGTAATGGATTCGCTGACGATGAGTGACGAACACATGTAAAAAGGAAAATTCAAAATATCTGCTGCATGTTGCAGAATGGAGGAAGTGAAAAAACGTAAGGTCTCAGGTATATAAGACATCGGCAACTGAAGAAAAAACGTTTGCTCCAAGTTAGTGGTAAAGGACGCGGTAATATTGCGCGTATGCTGCAGGTGAAGAATGACCCTCCACCGTGTACCTATGTTAAAGAAAGAGTCTTCCGGAGAAACAACCTGTGATGAAAAGCTAGACGATATAGATGTAGGCAATACTGTAGAGAACTCGCAGGAAACAGGTTATATTTATTTCCGTGTACCAAATCAAGAAAGCAACAGGCAAAAAAGTGGGACAACTGTGTAAAACCAAGACAACCAGCTGAATGATGGCAGAAACGCAGACGCAGCGCAAGTTGAAGAAAAATCAGGATGACCTGCATGCAGAGCATATTAATGATGAGACTGAGGGTTTGATTTTGCAAAATGTCATGAATGAATTGCAGAAATCGTGCTCCAAAGTGAATCCAATAAGAATAGCGATGGCCATTTTTCGAAAAGTATTGCTCAAAATTTCGAAATCACTCAGCTGTGCAAGACTGCAGCTTGTGGAGAAAATAATAGCCTTAGGCACTGATCGATCGAAGGACATAGGTCACTTCCTTTGTGCAAGTAGGCTGAGTGTTACTGAACTGCAAACAGTGCTGCAGTCATATTGGAAACCGGAGAAGAAAGACGATGGTCCAAGGCAATATGACAAAGCTTCAAAATTCGTATTGTCATGTATCTCCACATATGCTATCTTTCAGAATGGTTGGCAGTTAGTACAGTGGAAGGAGCGCGAGGGATATGGTGCTAACCGTACGCTCTAATGAAATTTTCGGATTTGGGAGGTGGAAAGTCAGGAGGAAGTCAAGAGATGGCATTCTCATGAACAAACCACTCATAAATTTCAAAAAATTGTTTGGCAAAGAATGGAAGGATTTCCAAAACGCACAGAGAATGTTGAGAGTGGCAAAGACGTTATTTCTCGCATAAACAAAGGTCAACGAGAGATTGCCTAGAAACACCTCAACGCAATTAAAACCATCATTAATGTACTCCACTTATGTGCATTAAAAAACATTACGCTGCGAGGCCATCGTGATAACGGAGCTTTGCTTGACACAAGTGTAACAGATGTCAATGGCAACTTCCGTGCAATTCTTCGTCACACAGCTGCGAGCGGCGATGATGCCCTTCAGCAGTATCTTGCTGCATGTGCAAAGCGTGACATAGCTGTCAAAAACAAAAAGCATGCTTTCAACCGAATAAAACGGGCGTGGCTTTTGCGCGATATTATCATTTTCAAACGGTGCAGAACAAAGGCTAGAAGGTTATACTGGAGGCAAAGTCGTCCTGCTGGCAACAATTTTGCACATCGCTAACGTCCCAACACTAATCTTTCACAAGTTTGGAAAGTCATCAAAAGCTTCTCCGGTAACCGCTCGTCATAATTCATTCCAACGTTACTTGCACACGGTATTTCGGCCAAAAATAAACACAAATCCAACATTCTCGCAAACCAGTTCGCTTTATCCAGTGGTTCTCTAAATTATCCTAAGCGCTTTGTTAACGCGATCCTGCCAATTCAAACGCGTCTTTTGCGCAATGCGCTATCCCAAGCGACGCCAATCGATCCACGACTAAATCAAGCGTTTTTGCTTAAAGAACTGCTCTCTGCTGTCCAAGAGTCGAAGAATACTACACCCGGACTAGACAACATCTGCTACGAAATGTTTAAACATATGTCTATCGAATCATTAGAAGTCGTGCTACAGCTGTTTAACAAAACATGGTTCACCAGCAAAATTCCTCCATCCAGGTTGCACTCCATTATTGACCCCATTCCCAAACCAAACAAACCTGCGCACTTACCGTCTTCCTACCGCCCAATCTCCCTAACCAGCAGTGTTTGCAAACTCTTCGAAAAAATGGTCGTTTGCCGTCTCAACTGGTTTTTAGAGTACCACAACATCCTCAATATCTCGCAGTCCGGCTTCCGACAGCGCCGCAAAACAACAAATCATATCCTCCGTCTCCATGACGCAATCCAAGTCCCTGGCGAACTAACACAACGTCTTGTCTGTATTTATTGACATAGAAAACGCCTACGATAGGGTGAACAAAGAAGTTCTTCTTTCCAAGCTGCTTCGATATGGTATTTCAGGTCGCATGTTTAGCTTCATCCGTTCCTTTCTTTCCAATCGAACCTTTCAAGTAAGAATTGGATCCACTTTACCCATGACTGAACGCCTCGAAAACGGTATCCCGCAAGGAAGAGTCCTTAGTCCCATACTCTTCTCCTTAATGATGAATGATCTCCCAAAGCGAATCACTTCTCCTGCTGCGTTGTACGCGGACAATTTTCGCTTCTGGGAATGTGGTTCGAACATAAACCTCTTAAATCAGCTGTGTCAACGTTCTTTAACAAAAGTGTGCGACTGGTGTGTAAAATGTGGTTTTAAACTCTCCGGCACCAAATCTGCTGCTGTATTGTTTACAAAGAAACACAATTCAGCACCCATCTCCTTGCTTCTGCAGGACACCTTCCACTGAAAAATGAGTACAAGTATTTAAGAATAACGTTTCAGCGAAACGGTTCCTACTCGACAGATATACAGAAAGTTATGGCGAAATGCCAGGCTCGCCTCAATGTTATCAGGATGCTGAAAAGTACGTCCTGGGGTGCAGGCAAGAGCCCATTACTTACGGTGTACAGGTCGCTTGTTAGATCTGTTGTAGAGTATGGCATGGAAGCTTATTTTTTCTCATCTCCCAGTCTCTTAAAGCCCTTACATAACGACGCATTGCGTGTATGTACTGGAGCCATGGTCAGCACTCCAGTGATTTGCCTGCATCACGCTTGCGATGAAATGCCTTTGAACATTAAGCACAAATTCCTGTGTCTAAGTTTAAAACCCATCTCTTGTGATTCACTGACCATCCCACCCTGTTGTTAATTGAGGATTGCTGGCAAGAGCGTTTTCCCGATTCGCCTGGTTTCTGCTTCTTCAATATGTTCACAAAGATTTAGGATGGTCGTTCCGTTTTCGCCGCCGCTCACTGGCGTATCCCGAATATTCCTCCCTGGTCGTTGCAGAAGCCCGTTGTCGATCTCACTCTCCTACAGTTCATCCATCTGACGGCCACAACGTTCGTTGCACCTGTTTTCTCTTCGCATTTACACTTATGTATGACCAGTTTTTTCAAAATCTATACCGACGGATCAAAAACCTCTGCACGAGCAGGCTGTGGTATATACACAGCCGATAAGAAACTACGATATTCGATTACAATAAACCAGTTTTCCTCCTCCATGACCTCCGAACTCTTCGCCATTCTCCACACATTGCACTTGGTTTACTCATTAAAAATCTTCAAGGTCGTTATTGTCACGGACAGTCTCAGCTCACTACAATCGATCACAAATTGGAACTGGAAAAAGTATAGTTTCACAAATCAAATCGCCCTTCTTTGTTCGGCACTTTTAGCTACGGGCTACGAGGTCCGTTTCCTCTGGGTTCCGGGCCACCAAAATATCCCAGGAAATGAAATAGCCGACCAAGTGGCGAAACTCTCCACTGCCGAACCATCCACCCAATCCACCGAACTGTGTTCTATAAAAACATGTAAATACCCGTCTGAACTTTTCTGATATGATTTCTTTTCTGTACGAACACTGTTTCCATGCGTGGAACCTTCACTACCAGACCGACACAAAAGTAAGTGCTTACAAACTATCTTTCCTGCTCTGCTGCGGTCCTCTCTGCCGATCCATTCCCTCCCTACTGTTATTTTTCGTTTGTGCACAGGTCACTGCAAATTAAACCATCATCTGTCACGCCTTGGTCTTCATCCTGACGGACTCTGTGTCCAGTGTGACCTACCAGAAACGGTAGAACACGCTATCGAAGTCTGTCCCAGATGTTCGGAGGCGCGACAACGTCTGCAACACGCGCTCAATCAAATTGGTGTTCTTTTTCACACCCAGGAAGTCCTCCGCAGCCCGGCTGCTGCAAAGCTTGTAGAAACGTTTGTGCGAGAGTCAGGCATACGTATTTAGGTCTGGATCCACCAATGAATGCTATAGAAGTTTGCAGAGGAAAGATCATTTATTAAGTTAGCTTAAACTGTAGTTTTATATGTTGGCTGCAAAAAAACAAATATTTCGAGAAGCCATACCTTTTATTGTAAACAAGCTACAATTATCTTTCGTGCTTGATTTGCTTTTCTAAATACTTATAAAAACTTTGTTTTTTTATTTTCCAATTTCATGTATGGTTGTCATGTACATTTCATCTACAAGTACCTCTACACAGATAAACTATTACTTGTATTAGGATTAGCAGATGATATGCTTGTGCAGCAATTTGAGATCCTGGCTCAGATCAGACATTTGGGATGGCATGTACTTGGCATTGTTAATAGAAATTCATGCAGAAAAAAATGCCAGTTGAATGTGAAAACTTTTTGGCAAACTGTACGCCAGTTTCTCATGATGGTAGTACAATTCTTGGAAAAGGCCAATGTAAGCAGCTAACAATGAAAGACTTGTATAATTTGCTAAGCACTACTTGTGTTATACTTCCCTACAATTGAAAAGATCTAAACAAGAATATAACATGTGCAAATAGGCTCACCTTACCACCCTGCATATGATATTTCTTTAACTTCATTTGTGATTGCCCTGGTCGATTTATTAATACAAGAAGATTAATGTTTATCAAATCAACAGTAATCTTCTGTGGGTAACTATGACAGCTGAAGAATGATAAGAGCATAATAGCTTGCAAACAAAGGTAGTGACATCACAATACTTAACGTAAGTTGTGATGGTTGGAGAGATTGTTGTTTTGCTGTATTTTTGTCATGTTTTGAATTGTGAATGTCATACAGATAATGAAAGTTGCTTTCCTGATATAAAAAGCCTATTCAGTGAGTGAAATGTTTCAAAACCTAGCAATTCGGCAGTTTGTCATGGTTCGACAGAGATAAGTAGTGATTTTAAAGTATATAAAAGCAAATCATGTAAGTGAAACATCTTTTGAAAATCTAATGGAAAAAGGTAATTGCGTGCGCATGTGTTCAAATGACGTAGGTAGACAAACGATGCTCTACGCACTGCAACTTTCCTTAATGTGGCTTCACAGAAATGTTTGAGGCCGATTCCATCTTTCAGACATTCAACTGCAAGGTTTGTCATATTTTTTCAAAACTCGCGGAGGATTCATGGTCAATATGAAGCATGTTTGCACAGGGTAGATCTCACCTGCAGTGTGTGCGGTCAGGTCAGCAAAAGAGGGATTTTCATGGTTGCTCTATGTAAATCTGGCCTCTTATGTACAGAACATGTTCTAAGTCGTAAGCAAAAACAGATTCAGTTGTGTGGGAATGACAATTGTTGGTCCTTTACGATAAAACTTAACTTGAACCCTGCAATTGAGCGCTGGCACTTGAAAGCAGCCACACTGGCAACTTCAGATGAAATAGTTGAACTGCAACAAGAGCATTTGAATCAGTTGGTTATCAAAGTTATTTCAGAAAAAACAAAAGAATGATGTTTGAAGATGAGTTGCGCCTGTCAAGAAAGTTTGACTCCTTTGGTTGTGCATGTTGAAGCTAACTTTGGGAAAAAGTTTTACAAAGACAGTGTGATGTATTTCTGTGTTTATGCCGAGTCCGTATTTCAGTAAACTTTGGCGAATCAGAGAAACATTTGATAGCAATGCTGGCGCATGGTCATGCAAATGTCCCAAATCAGGTGAACAAAGTGTGTGTGACCGTGAAGTTTTGGCTAAGTGGTTTGTAATGCAAAACAATCCTTCCAAAATAGTGACTCCTGAAAGAAAGCAAGAGATCACTGAGCATGGCATGCTACTTCTATCAAGGAAAGTGTTGTTTCTCCATGTGGTGTATCAGTGCATCACAAAACTTACCTTTAGACGAATTGGAAAGTGTCTGGCATTGCTCACCGCGACATTTTGTTCTTCATGTTCATGCATTAGTTCAAAGTCCAGTTTCTTGTTTGCGAAATTTTTAGCAGGTTTTTTTAAGGAAAATGTTAGGTACCCGGTATGGATCTGTAGGGACCCGATTTCTCTGATTCTAGGGACCCGAATCGGGTCCCTAAAACGCCTTAAAAAAAACCTGTTTTTAGTAAGAATTTCATTTCATGCATTGTGATTCATAAACCCCGTTTGTCCCATGCATGTGTATTTAGGGTTTTCAATTTGTTGGCATGATCGTGTCTTTTATGATTATGTTTCACGATGATATTGGAGTGTATGGTCTTTGCAAGTGTTGCCTAGTCGATAGAAAACCTAAACTGCACATACCTTAGTCTTGTTAATGTCGGGATTGAAGATGCATACTTTGTATGAATTTGATTTCCTATTAAACAAATTTCCAAGGTTACTGCGTCACCTAAGTGAAGGCTAATTTCTTAAGTATACATATGTGCAACAAGTGCATGTATACGAATCATTGCAAATTCAGACAGCAGATCCCAGTAAGCACTTAACTTACAGTGTTTAATAATTTCTTGAAGTCTATTTAGCCAACTATCTTGCATAAACAGGTTACCAGAGATGAGCAATGGATTGAATTTCGACGGTAAATCCTTTCAAAATTTTAGGATCAGGACTGGGTTTGGACTGAGTTAATGGAAAAGAATTGCGGTGTTTTGTGGTTGAAAACCTTATTTTGTTGATTTTATGGACTTTATTTGAACTTGGGTTTCACATTTAAGTTTTTTGGACTATGGTTGGACTTGGACTGAGTTTCAAAAATGCAGGTCCGGATCGTAAAATATGATAGTCCACGCTCATCTCTGCAGGTTGCTTGTAGACCTTGATGAAGAAGCAGTAAGTCTGATGGAGTATTTCCCGGACAACACGCGAACACCACAAACACTTCATGAAACACTGCTACACACTGTGGATACTGCTCAGGTGATATCCGAAAGAAGATGCCTGCCTATCTTGTTCTTCCAGCTTGCTTGAAAACTGAAAAAATAGCTGTTGTTTATGGTTGTACCAAACTATGGTACGTTAAGTTTGTGACGTTTGTTTCATGTTACACTAGTTACTGCAACTCCTCATCGATCTTAATTTATTTGCCGGAATAAGTCTAAATAAATATTTGTTCAAAATACGAATTTGTAGTTTGTTTTCAGGACTTCAACACTGGATTTAACAAAACAACAGTAATTTTATTTCGTCTCATTACCTAGGCCAGTTTTTGACACATGGGATCCAGATCTGGTGCATGTTTATGATTTTTGAAATTGTCACTTCACTGCTTCATATTGTGCAGTTCTTTTCACAGTTTTGCATATTAAATAACTTGCTTTTTCTTATTAAATGAATCAGCAAACCACTGCTACATAACCAGTCATTTACTCTCAGTGGGGGATCCACACCAGGCGTTTGGGGAGAGGACAGTCAAATAATAGGCGCCATAAAGGTCTTCACTTGCTTGAATACCAAAGGTTGTCTGCGACAATCGGGTATCACACAAAAGTGGCTGCCTTTTGTAAGCCAAAAACGTGGCTATTTTGTTAGTCGAACTATGCGATGTTTCAGGGACTAACCACAGTTGGAAAGCGGTTTGTATCATTAATTCAAAAAAACAATTGCAAGTGGTCTCAAAAAGTGGGTCTCATTTTTCACAAGCTACACATAACTGAGAACACATTGTTGGCATCCCAAACAATCTTTCATATGTACAAAATGTATCTAAAAGGTACACCATAAAGCATTCTGCGCGCTAGTGTTTGACACTGTTTTGGCTATCCGTAGCGAGATCAATGAAAAACAATGTCTGAAACGCATTCCCGACCTTGGTTAGACGTAGAACGGTTCTTAGACTTGGAGTCACTCAAGTCCCACGATAGGACTCTAATAAATAGCTAACTGACGATCACGTTTCCACTACAACAAAATGTGAAGACCTCGCGCGTGCCATGGGAAATTTGTTCAAGGAGATGCGGAAAGGCTGCCTTTTACATAAGATCAAAGATTCATTATTTGCATGAACTAACAGTGGTGATATGTTCCGAGTAAAGGTTGTACTATTTTTTCTGTGTTTTTAGCAACAGAATTTACAAACGCTCAATATTTTCAAACACTGTTCCAAACAACTCTTGTGAAAAAATTCTACATTGTATATCAGCGGATTCAGTGGTATTTTATTTACAATAAAAAATATTACAAGATCTGTTTAATTTTACTGAGGGTGTGTTGAAATTTTTTAAGTTCATCCTGCAGTTATTAATTTTTGTTACTTTGTGTTGCAGTTTTGCTTTGGAGTATTTCATGAGTTTGAGTTCCAGGTGTCTAACAATGGACGACGTAGTGGAAGCGATAACATCACAATCAGATGAAGAGTTTTTTGGGCCTTCTGATGATGAATACGAAATCTAGGCATTTGGACCAGACAATTCACCTGACCCAATCATTATTTTGGATAATGAAACAGCACAAGGTTGATATTTTTTTCATTGCAAGCCAAGTGGTCAGTCAATAATGATAGCTGCATAAAGTAATGTTTACTTCTTGTTTTTCAGAAACTAACACTGAAGCTCCAAGCACTAGCCAAAGCGCACACAGCACCAGCCTGCGTAACACTCGGGAGCGCAAGCCTGCCCCTACCACTGTCTCAAAATGTAAGCGCACCAGAGGCCGTCGTAGTCCAGCTGCAGCAGCATGATCTTCTTGGTTATTGGAAGAGCCACAAAGTGACACAACCAACAGATCCAGTTGGCTATTTCCTTTCACTAATCAGCCAGGGCATGTTGGTGGTGAAAACACGGGTGCAGCTAAACGCCATGAGTTCCCAGAACTCTTCTTAAATTAAAACTTTTGAGAGTTCTTCAGTGTTGAGACCAATCGATGCATGGCCTCCCCCAAGGAGTCTTCAACAGCAAAGGACAAAGAACTGCGATACTTGAAAAATGTTTGTGCCTGAAACGAAAAATATTTGTTTTTATTTTCCCGTGGCCCTTGTTTCCCAGTGCAGCCTGAAAGACTATTGGCAAAAATCGAAGGTTCTCATACCAACTTCAGGTTTTTAACAATTCATGTCCAGGAATCGCTGGCTTGCGGTCTGGAGACAACTTCACTTTGCAGATAACACCGTGGTCAACATGGATATAACGGTCTTTTCTAAATTCGGAAAGCCATTGACGTGGTTCTTTCAAAATTTCCTAATTTCTATCAAGCAGGCAAAGAAATCTCGCTTGATGAGATGACAATCGCTTTCAAAGATAGAGGTTCCTTGAAACAATACAATCCTAAAAAGACAGATAAATGGGTACAACGCATTTGTGCTCTGTGAGGAAGGCACAGGGTATGCCATGAGGTGGCTGCTTTATACTGGCAGAAAAACGGATCAAGATGAGCGAGCCCACATTATTTACGTGAAGACTTTGTGGAGCTGTTTCTGTCAAATCGAGTAGAAGTTGTGAAAAATTATCCTGCTTTGGACGGAAGAACAATGGCTTGTTACAACCAGTGGAGCTCCCAGATGACTTGGTATAACGCAGTTGGGTTAAGTTTTTCCAAAATTATTTCTTTCGCGCAAGATTAGTTTTCTATAAGTAATGTATGCACTTCTGACAGCCCTTTGTATTGAAGGGAAGAAGTGTACAACGAATTGACTATATTTGCTTCATGGTGTCCTGTAAACTTTGCTGAAACAATTGTATATGATCTGCTAAAACACACCAGAGGTGTGTAAGCACGTGTACTTCTGCTCTGAATTTTGCAAAATGGTAATTCGTTTAAGTTTAGGTGGAATTGTGACTACTTCGATGTTAATGGCGGATGATTTGTCCCGTCATGTTGGCAACTGCTGGAGTGAAGACAGACAAAGATTGTATTCGGACTGTCAGTCAAAACTATGGAAGCTTCTATGTGAGAGCCAGTTCCACAAACAATTTATACTCACAGATCAACTCAAGGCGCCATCGAACAACATTTTGTATGACATGACATAACTGTCTGGGATACAAAAGGTTTAGGCGTTTGGATGACCTGTTACTGCTTACTACAAGGGACTTACGACTCAAAGTAATTTGCTGACAGCTTCATACACCATGGAGGTTGCAAAGCACCTACCCAACCTAAGAAAAGGTACAAAAGCCTGCTAAAAGATACTCCAATTGTTTTATCTTAATATAAAAATGCGTGAAACCTGGGTTTTACACATCTACAGCTGCTGCAAGAAGATTTGCTACGAGTGGGCAAACCCCACTGACAGCTTGCCAGCTGATTCATTCCCGCAAGCAGCTTTGCTTATTGGCACAAAACAATTCGTGACTACACCACGTTACCAATGCATTCATTCATCGTTGACTTCAAAATATTGCATTGCAAAATAAGTGATTTTGTTGAAGTGTGGAAAGCTATATCAATAATAAGAATGGGCGTTGAAAGGGGAGAGGCTTTGGATCCCCTTAATTTTGAAATTCGATATTTTGCTATTGACTTTTTTCAAGAAAAATGTTTTTCTTTTCGTTTCGAAGTTGGTAAAATTAAATTTCACAAAGATGTCCTTGGCCAAGCAAGCTTTCGCCCTACCTGGATTTTGAAATATGGTGCACTGCTAAGCGTGTTTTAGCAGAACAATCTCTTTTCATCTCGAAGTTGGTATATTGAAATTATCACCAAATAGACCAACTTGACCAAACGATCTTTAACCCCGCCAGACTTCCAAACAAGTAGGAAAAGCTTTTCATGCCCATTTTTAAGTTGGTGAAATTACATCTTTGTGGGTGAGTTCCATACGACTTTAATAGGAAGAACACGCATTATTTACTCCCTCGAATTCAGTAAGCGGCCCAATGTTCTTTGTGCTGCGATGCATCGCCAGATCAAAGCCAACGTGCCCTTTGATAAACGCAGATGGCTGCCATTGCATGCTACACTTCACGTTACGCATTCTGTTAGACGTAAGTGTTCCCCGTGGCTACGGGACTGCATTCAATTCACATCAGAAAATCTGTCCACATTTGCCCCTCCTCTGGAAAAACTTCTTCCATGATAACAACCTCACCGACAAGCCTTGCAGTTGATGCTGTGGTACAGCGACAATCATTATCTTACTTAGCTGGATATATTTTGCCTGTATTAAAATCAGAGCCGGCACTGCCAGCGGAAATTTCACGCTCTGTGGGAAAATTGTCAGGAAAAGGCTGGCTGACTGCCAACGCCGTCAGCTCTTACATTCGTGCAATCATCGCAGCACGCAATATTGAAAAAAGCATTTCCACTACGGTTCAATTTATTGCTTTTTGTTGGTAGAGTTTTGACCAGTTCGTTGCTGAACACAGGTCCCCAGCAGGTGTTGTGAATAACTGAAGCTGATAGTTTGAATTGTCTCCAAAACATTACGCTGTTAACGATTCGAAGGGACAATCATTTCGTCCCTGCGTGTTTCTCGCAAAGAAATTTTGCAGCTCACTCTGTATGACATCAATGGATACAACAACAATGATGATCATTTGCTGCTGGAAGTGGAAGATAGATTCACTAAATCCGACATACGATTCAATGTGTATGCTTCTGCAGTGCAAAATGATATTGCAAGCTATGGAGTTTGCACCTGTATGACAGCTGAGTTCGTTTGACTTTGTTATCTGCAGAGCGTAGGGTTGCCAGATGGCTGGTATTTCACCGGCATGGACGGTATTTTACTGCTAATGTAGCAGAGGCCGGTATTCTGAAAATCAGTGTCTGAAGCCGGTATTGTGAAAATAAATAACTTGCCGCAACTTCAGAAAGAACTAGCGCAGAATTTCTCAAATTATATTGACTCTAGTAGGGAGTCTTGTCGGAACAAATCTTGTCGAGTTCTTTCAGCGAAGTTTATTTGCTGCTGTTGACGCAATCCTTGGTGCGATTTCCACGTCACACACACACCGAAATGTAATGAGACAGCCAAAGTATGGGCAAATTATTAATTGTGGGTTAGCAATATTGATTGTCTCTCTGTTTTCCCTGTGCCGCTCACGAAATTCGACGCAGCTTAGATCGGGCACTGTTGACAAATTAATATGGCCGGTATTTTTACAAAACGCATCTGGCAACCCAAGCAGAGCGGTATCGCCGGTGGCTCTTACACTGTGCAAGTGTTTCTACTCAGTGTAGTCCAATATTATCAAGCTCTGGATTGCGTGTTTTCGGTTGCATCTGCAAAAGTACGTGCAATATATTCACCAACTGCTGGAAGAATGGAGCTTTGCAAGCTGTTTTTCCTTATCTGAAACAAACTTGATCAGGCCATCTTGCGTAAGTTTTTGTCATCAGATGTTGTAGCTTGAGGTCAGTATCAAGCAAACCATATGCGATGAGTCAATGCTCTGCACTGACTTTATTTGAAGAGCCACTCAAACACGATAAACGAAAATAATATGGGAAGCAGCCATGTGCTGCAAAGACCTAAGTCTTTTTGGGAAATAGCCTTGAGCTGCAAAGACCTTATCTCTTGAATACGAAGGGACAAACCTTGGTCCTCGCTATGCTTGAAAAAAGGCGCGTTCAAGTTCTCAGCTACCAAGTAAACAACACAACTGTCGCCAAGGCATGCAGAGCGAGGCTAAAACGCGGCCCGACAATTACTCGAGGCTTGATCAGCAATTAAGTGGAAACGTCCCATACGCACAATGCTAAGCATGACACGTAACAATTCTGCGAACGTACCACAAAAATGAATTATATCGCGCTGTTGTCGAAGAGGCAGTGCACAACACATGCAGCAGGAGCAGTTGAACGCGAGGAAGTGAACTAGATGCGGCTGAGTTTTTTGTGCACAGCAACCTTGACGTGCGCCTTCAGTATTCAGGTGCTTCGCCATGATATAAAATGCAGTTGAGGTTTGAGTGTCAGTCATGCAAATACATTAACTCACTGTTTGTGATGGACAAAGTGATTTATTTGCATATGTTGAGTGCAAATACCAAAAGCAGCTCATCCATGAATGATATCTTGAACAAAACTCACACTTCTAGCTTCCATGATTTTTGCAAAGAATGTGGTGCTGCTCGAGATCAAAGTGCGAGCCGAATGTTTGTTGACGTTCCGATGTCCACACTGCATGAGTACTACAGTGGGCATCATAAAGTTTATACCGATAGTTCAGAAACAGCATCACTTACTGGCTGTGGCATATGCGTCGAACAGTTAAATATCCGCCAGTCGATTACAATCAACTCGAACGCGTCGTCTTTCAGTGCAGAACTGTTTGGTATACTTCGTGCTCTTTATTGCGTCTTTATCTACGCCAGTGGTTCCCAAAGTGGGCGGTACCTCACCCTTGGGGGCGGTGAAGCAGAAATGGGCGGTTGGGGGGCGATAGGAGACCCAGTTAATAATTACATTTCTGTTGTCTTACTAACTTTGAGTGACCAAACGTCATAAAAAACAATATGATCAACAAACGTGTATGCATGTAGTTTGTAAACAAAAACTTAGTGTTTTACTAAATTATGTTTTAAGGTGAAATGCACTAAAAATTGTGTGGATATGTGTGCTAGACATGGTAGTGGGGCGATAGAACTTTGTTTGTCAGAAAAGGGGGCGCTAGACAGAAAAGATTGGGAAACACTGATCTACGCTATCCCAAGTGTTGATCATCACTGACAGACTCGGCGCATTAGAGTGCATTGGGAGCAGGTGCTGGACCACCCACGTCTTCGCCAGCTAGATCGTCCTCCTGTGCTCAACTCTCACAAAGGCTGGACGCGAAATAGTGTTTATGTGGGTTCCAGGCCATTGTGGTATACCTGGAAACGAAATCGCAGATTCCTTGGCTAAGATGGCTAAACCCGATAACCGAGATCGGGACGTCGGCCAAGTTAGTCGCAAAACCGTTAACACCTGCGTGAGCTTCGCAGATATATGTCAGCACCTGCGTGCCCACTATGATCACGTTTGGAATGCCAGGTATCAAAGTAACCCGAAGGGGACATCCTTCGAAGCCATCTCTATCCACGACAACGTAAAGAAGACTTGCGACTTGTCCAAGAAGACACATACACGTTGTTTCGGTTGAGAACGGGCCACTGCAAATTGCACCTCCACCTTTTGCGGTTGGGGCTCCACCCAGATGGTTTATGTGATGTGTGCAAAATACCCGAAACTGTTTCTCACTTTTCTATTGATCTGTCCTAAATACCGCGCACAACGCGAAACACTACTGACGATCCTGAAAAACATGGGGCGTCACTATTAATATTCCGGACATTCTTCGACACTCAGATGCTTCACGACTAGTTCAGCTATTTGTAGACGAGACGCATCGAACCATCTGAAGCACTGATGAACCAGAAGTGAGACGTGGCGATAAAAGACCGGTGATGTCGAAGCGCCAACCCTCCACCCCCATAATAATAATAGTTGAATGCGACAAAGTGAACTAGATGCGGCTGAGTTTTTGTGCACAGCAACCTTGACGTGCGCCTTCAGTATTCAGGAGCTTCGCCATGATATAAAATGCAGTTGAGGTTTGAGTGTCAGTCATGCAAATACCAAAAGCAGCTCATCCATGAATGATATCTTGAACAAAACTCACACTTCTAGCTTCCATGATTTTTGCAAAGGATGTGGTGCTGCTCGAGATCGAAGTGCGAGCCGAATGTTTGTTGACGTTCCCCAACTGCTGGTCCAATGTCTACCTCGCGCTGGACCCGAAGGTAAAATTGATGTTTCCGTGAATTGGTTTTAGTTGATGGGAATAACACAAGCAACGAATATGTTTAAAGTCTGTAGCTGTTCACGTTGGCTCATCCACCGATATTGACCATTATGCCGCATGTGTAGTAGAAGGAAATGCAGTTGTAGAGTATGACGATGAATACGTGTCTCTCATTACAATTGGCAAAGGAATAAAGAATGGCAAAGATATGGTTACATTCTTTTACAGTACTCAGAGGCTTTCGGGAAATATGATGCAGAAAGGCAACAAAATTCAAAACAAGGACAAAGGAAAAGCCACATCAACATCTGTAAATGCAGAGGGTAGAAAAATAGTAACCGTTAAGGTGCGTTTACACTGGCAGTTTTCGCGCTTTGCAAGCGTCGAAGCGTTTGTTAGTTTTATCGAGGTTGTGGAAACGGGACGCTAGGCGCTTCAAGCGCTTCAGCTGCGTAACGGAATCTATGGAAAACGGATCGCATGCAGCGCTTGACGCGCGTTGTGAGCAACGGAAGCTGTGGTGAGCTTGATGTCCAGGTTGGTCTAGGCCAGTCTCGGCCTGTATCAGTCAACTGATAAAAGGTGCGTTTCGTCTGGAATGATCGGTTGTGGTTGTTTGGATTATTTATGCTTAATGGTAGATTTACAATGGATCTGGACCTTGTGTCTGAACTAAACACTTGAGGAAAAGCAATAATAATAAAGTGTCAACTGCTGAAAATCATTTCTGAACTCTTGCATTACGTTTTTTTTCATAATTTTTTTTCATCATGTCGCACCCATCATAAGTTCGTTGCTACACTATGGGAAAGCCAAGAGATTCCTTATTTTATTACACCTAATGTCTGCTGCTTGATAGCATCTAACAGAAGAGTAACTTTGTCTGGGTTCTGGGTTATCTTGTGCGAAGTAAAGAACTGCATGATTTCTGTTACACAAGCTTCAATTGTACGGCTAAGCCACGGCTTAGCAAACATTACACAAATCTGACTAGCCTTGACATATGCAGTCACAGATTGTAGTGCAGATGTTGGCTTATCTCATAGTGTATTTAGTCTAGGCTAGGCTGTCATTGCCCTGTTCAGCTTATAATACGGGCCAGTTATATTTACTGAAAACTTCCCGCCTATCACTAGAATGTAGGTTGTGCAGCTATGCTTATGAAGTTGTATAAATCAACTACGATAAATTGATTAAAATTATTAAGTCACCTTAAAGATGAAGTTGCATTTGTGTGTAAAATTGTGCAAGTTTTAGCATGAATAATACTGTAACTGAAAAAGTAAGTGTGAAAAAGCATGTGTGCTATGATCCTGAGGTTGCTCTATTTGTAATGCAATATGCAATACATGTGCTGTGAAACAATGATGTTTATTTTACTGCCAAGACCATCTACCAAGGTATGTTAGAAGTACTATTTCAGGTCATGATGTTGCATTTATTTCAGAAAGATTTCATGCCAGTGTGACTGCAGTACTAGCATGATTGCTATAGGCTGCTGTTTTATCATAAGGTCAGCTTTTCGGGCATAAATGGTGCATGTGTTCATTTTCAAGCTGTGGTTGGTCTTTTGCAGGTTATCATTGCTTTCGGATTTAAGTTTTTCTCTCTCTTTGTGAGAGTTATCAGGTGGGGAAAAGATGTAGCCCAAACTTATGGGTCATCTTTCTTTTCGCCTTTTGGGACCCGTAGTCTTTCTTCCCAATTTGATGCCATTGCTATCATGTCATTAGTCATGTCCAAAGGGAAGCTTGAGCGGATCGCTTTTTCTTTGAGTCGGTTTAAGCTGCAGAGGTAGTCTTCTTTCCTTTGGTTCAGACGTCTTCAATCTTATTGCTTCTCCAAACAAGATTGACTTGAAGGTTGACTGTGGGTGGTGTGATTTTCCGTTTATGAACTGCCTCCCTTCTGCTGTGGGTTTAACGA
>Ga0210059_1003556_pt1 | contig 24979 bp, 13 predicted proteins | sample Ectturendosymbi2_FD_188042 | JGI IMG/M metagenome (GOLD analysis project Ga0210059, IMG submission 188042) | Ecteinascidia turbinata endosymbiont from Florida, USA - Sample 2 (SPAdes) (version 2) | ecosystem: Host-associated > Tunicates > Ascidians > Unclassified | place: Key West, Florida... | reverse complement strand
AGGCTTAGTCCTAAGCCCCCCACCCAGTCCCGTCGCCACGGAGGCTTTGGTGGGCTTAGCCCTCCCAAACAAAACTCTAAGCCTCCCCAAATTGAAACATGAAACACTATAAGTTGGTGTAGTTTTTGTCAGCTTTTAGAATGTCAAGCCCCGCCGCAGAAACGCAAAGCCCCCCAACTGAAAACTTTCTGGCGACGGTTCTGCCCCCACCATCTAAATCCGGCGCTGCTCTACCCTAGAGCTTTGCCATCCCCGTTATTCTCGAAACGAACATCCCTTCACGTAGACATACTGCCGTACCTTCGTGCGTTTATGTACCGCGCTATGTTTTTGCAACAACCTTTGGATTGCTTTGATGTCTTTCTTTCCTTGTTAATATCAAGAAAACTCCGATATTGTTATTTCAGTTGTTGTGAAGTCAGTTAAGTCTTGTTGTTTAGTGAAATGTAGGGTAGACGACAAAGTGTAAGTAACCAGCAAAGTATTTTAATAGAAAATCGATTCTTCGTAACGTTACTGATTTCTCGAAAGCTTGCAAAAAAACTAGACTTCTAGAGCTTTTATGCATGAAAATCGCGGTGTTGCAGTTGAAAAGGTATAAAAAATTCTCCCCGTCGGGGAATCGAACCCCGGTCTCCCGCGTGACAGGCGGGGATACTTACCACTATACTAACGAGGACCCGCGTTCAATGGTGGCTTATAACTTAGATATCAATGTTACCGACGACTCGGACTGTTGATCAGGCGGTTTTATTTGCATCATAGGTTGAGTGGTTGACTGAGGATGTAATTGAGCTTAACGCCGTAAATGACATGAGAATGACTCATTCCATTACTCACACGGTTTCATGAATACTGTACAACATTGGGCATATCATCTTGCTGCAGCTGTTCCGCTAACTTTCGTCACTCTGCGAATGCGACGTAAATGATCTATATATTATACGATTTGACTGCTCATATAGTACAGCCAATGGGAAATGAATCCCAACCTTCGCGATATCAACCGTCTGAGGCATTGCTAAGAACAGGTCAACAGTTCACCGTTCAAAGTCCCATTGAATTAAAATTGACAAAAGATGGTCTCAAGAACATTTCGCAATGCTTAGGCCAACCGACGTGGGTGTCCCCAATTTTCAGTAGCCTATGCAGTTGAAGAATTCAAACTGCTCTTCTTTGCCGCTCGCATCGATCACTTGAACCGATGACTCGGCTAAACTCAGGTGCTAGGTGTTGCGGTGACCAATGAAAGCATCACTGCATTTTACATCTATTTGTGAAAGGACTGAGGATGCGTATTTTACGTGAAATCGATTTCCTACTGAAAATTTGCCGATAGATTCCTTGCTTAACCCCATTGTGGAGAGTAAATACTTGAATACTACACCACAATGGGCATTTCGTCGGCGAACGGTGAAAGCACCGCAACCAGTGATTTGTTCGCCAATTCACAGGTGCTAACAGTGCAGCGAACGATTTGTAAATGTAGCGACTATGCTGGCGTACAATCGGAAACGTTTCACCACCATATTCATACCTAAGATATTGTACTTCATTTAATGAATTTTAATATTGCTATTTGGTAATCTGATTTTTTGAATCAAAACTATACCAATACACTACTGACTTAAAATTTCCATAGAACACCAAAGATAATTAATAATCAATATGTTCTGAATCAGCTGCTCGGCCCAAAGGCCATTTTTGATACAGTGCTTACATTCATGACCCCTGATTGTAGACTAGACATATTTCCATTTCCGTAGCTAATTTTATACTGTTCTTACGTAGTCGTCTCTTTGATATCCCCAACACTCTTTGACACTCTCATATCATTGTAATGTACTAAAAACTAAATGGATATAAAATCCACGGAACACGATAAAACCGATACATTGTGAAGAAGCTGATCACTCGCCGACCATTAATTCGTCTTCGTAGACCAGTGGCGTACGCAGAAAATTTTCATGGGGGGTTCATTCAGTGGCATAGGGTAGTCATTTGTATTTTTTGTGCGCTGTTTGTGACGTCACAATTTGACGTCATAGTCCTGTTTCCAAACCAACGTTTTAGCGAAGTTCGTTGACATGATATGCACGTTTTTCTATACAATCACTCTCCTTATTTTATGTGTCATTGCACTGAATATAACCTATTAGCGCTCCAAGTTAGGCTATCGGAGGAAAATGCACCGAACGGTACGATACACAGTTCGTAACTGCAAAAATATCAGGCGGTGCGTTAAAACAAGGGAGTACAACACACTCATCAATTCGTCAGAGCAATTTACAGCGGAAAATTGAGGCTGCGCTATGTCTTGTCGAATATGAGCAGTCGAGCACAGAGTAAATGCGGGTGGACTGGCTGGCGCACACCCCGGCTTGAAAAATCGAATCTTGCCAAACTACACAAGAATTGAGAATGCGCACAAAGTACGCGAGAAAACTTTCGATTTTGCTGTTATTTTTAGAAATCCAGCACACTTTTAGTTTTCCTTTTTTCCTGCTGAGACGCAATAAATGGATGCTTCTATGTTAACAACTGCTGTTTTTGAGCTCGTGAAACAATTTTGTGCTACAGAAATTGGTAGGCCTAATGCAGCCAATGCTGTCAGCGCTTGCGCAGGTCAGCCTTAGCAGACAAAATAAATGCAATTTTTCGGATAAAGTGAACTATCGCCAAACACAATCTTAAACATGCATAGCCTAGTGGACGAAAGGTCTGCAAAAAGTGGTGAGATGGTTATTGTACCCAGAAGATAAGCCAGATTCCTACTGAAACCTAATTATTAATTTTTAGCCCATTTACAATGTTCCTTGAAATTTGCATGCAAATTCATTCCGTGGCATTTGCAATAAGTCGACAAATTAACAAGCAAAATATATGCGAAAACAAGTAATCTCCTTTGTGCAGGTAATAAAGTTTTTGTAAAAAATCAAGCTCAAGGGTTTTTTTTAATCCAATACCCCACTTGCGTACGCCCTTAGCACTGAATATAAACTAAAACATCAGCGCTCCAAGTTAGGATATCGGAGGAAAACACACTCAACGCTACGACACAGCAGTTCATAACTGCAAAAATATCAGGATGAGCGTTCAAACAGGAGAGTAAAACACACTCATCACTATGTCAGAGCATTTACAACTACAATTTTTGCATTAAGTTGACAAATTAACAAGCAAAAAGTATGCGGAAACAATTAATCTCCTTTTCGCAGGTAATAAAGTTTTTGTAACATATCAAACTAAAGTGGGGGTTAACCCCAACTCCCACTTGTGTACGCCTTTGGCAGACAATATAAAGACAATGGTTTCGGACAAAGTGAACTATCGCGGAACACGATCTTAAACATGCTTAGTGGACGAAAGGTCTGCAAAATGTGGTGAGATGGTTTCTGGACGCAGACGATAACCCAGATTCCCACCAAAACCTAATTATTACTTTTTTAGCCCATTTACAATGTTCCTTGAAATCTGCATGCAAATTTATTCCGTGGTATTTACATTAAGTCGACAAATTAACAAGCAAAAAGTATGTAAAAACAATTAATCTCCTTGCGAAGGTAATAAAATTTTTGGAAAATATCAAGCTCAAGGGGGGGGTTAACCCCAAACCCCCCCCTTGCGTACGCCCTTGTCGTAGACACACAATATTCACAATGTCATATGTCATTTATTTGGCTAATTATCTTATTCTTTCTGTTTCATTTCTTCATATTCACTAATGTTTTGCAAAAGTATGTTGTTAACTTGTTAGTCTTCCTTACAGCACAAAACATCTTAATTACGTAACAATACACGATGTATCCAAAGAGAAATGATCCTTACCAGCGCCAGATTTAGGGGGTCCAAGGGGCCCCCACCATGTTCATGTGTTTAGCCATATGTGTCACATGTGCGTGCCACTTAGTCATTTTTAGCGAGAAAAGTTTCTCTGTAGACGCTATTAATTATCGGTCGGCCAAACAGCAGTATTTCACTTGAAGAACATTTGATACTGTGACGAAACAACTGTTACACTTACTGGTTTCCTGAAAGTCGGTCAGGTATCTGGATCTAGTGAATGCAAAGCCAAGCCACGTAGAACACGTTAGCTTACGTCTCTACTCGTTAGTGGAAGATTTTGCGTCTGCTTTACTCAGATTTGCACAAGTCGCATATGAGCAGCATTGCTAGGTATGGCTACCATGCGCCCTCGTTTTGAAGTACATGTCCAATTTTTTCATGAGAAATGAAATATAATCTGAGGACATTCGAAAATATCCTCCATTTTGCATTCTTATTTTCCATAGCTATAATCAGCGGCGTAACTAGAGCTTTGAGTCAGAGTGGAAAACTTAGCTAAAAGGGGCCCACTGGCCACTGTACAGGGCCCACTAGCCAACACTCGGAAAAAAACTTGAGAAACAATGGTAAATCCGGTCGTGGATAGCTGTGGTAGAACCCTAAATCACCGGAAAATAATCCGAAAAACGCAAAAAACACAACCTACTGAAAACCAAAGGAATACTAAAACTGAAATATTGCTTAAGGTGGCGGTCCGGTTTTCACATTTAGATTTTAATGGGGGTCATTTCGCCCCTCTGCCTCCCGTCAGGTACGTCACTGGCTATGATATATTGTTTTTGCATGCAGTAAGCTGTTCCTGCTTAATTGCAACAAGATACGAGATGGTGGCGTAGCTTAGTTTGTGGGAGGGCCTGCGAGTTTTGTAATTAATCTATATTGTGGTTGAGTTAATTCTCGGCTGGAAAAGTGGGAAGGCTTTCACATTAATCGTTACATAACAGTGGTAAATCTTTTTTCAGTATCTCAATCACCTTGGCATTAGACTGCGGACTGCTGACTCCATTATACTGTACTAGCTTTGCTGATGAACTGTGATACGGTGATCAGTGTGTTGTACATAACTTAGTGTAGTAGCTTCTAGTAATTATAGCGAATCCAGGGGTGCAAAAATGCGGTCGCGCACTCGCGCCGCGCGATCAACTAAATTATTTTCAAAAACTAAATTATTTTGAAGCTGAGTGAACTACGGGGGTTGCATTTGCAAAGTTCGCAAAGAAGAGTAAAAAGACTATTGTGACTTTGTTGATGTTGAGTTCCAAAAACTTATTTCTCGTAGCGTAACGAGATGGCTATCACTTTATCGCTGCTTGCCAAGGATGCTTCAACTGGACCCAGCTTCAAATTCATACTTCATGTCAATCAACAAGCCAACTGTTTTTCTGAAACGTTTTTTTTTGGATATTCTTTGAGCGAATTCTGTTCACATAAAGACATTTGCAATCATTTGTGGTTGCTTTTATTGAGTAAGTTCAGAATATTGAGAAGTCAAAAGCATCAGTTGTTGAGGTTGTTATCGTGTTTCGCCACTGTGAAGGCAAGGATTCAAGAGAGACAATCAGATGTACACATCAAGCCATGTTAAACCAGCAAGTTAAATCAGCACTAAGAAAATTCAGCGAAGGCAAGGATCATGACTGTGATTCATTCATGTCAGATGTACCTGTATTGTACAAGTCTTGTGTTTCACATCTGGTTATATTGATCACTTTATTTGCTGAATTTAAATGCTTTGACTACATTCCTCCAATTGCAAAAGGAAAAGGATGAAACATGTGAGTAGTATCTGTTTGATAGGAACGTTTCTACCGATGAAGCTGAAGTAAACTATTTGACCAATACCAAAACTTGTTCGAGTTCGTGCAAAAAGAGCATCACCCAAATGCAGTTTATTGTAAAATGAAGGAACATGATAGATGGGCAAAATATTTTGCAACTTGCAATACCATTAAACGCTTCAAGAGCTGATAAAGATTGCACAGTTTTACTTCAACGTTATGGCTCTGTGCTAATATGAAACAATTTTTTCCTTGACGCAGCCACAAACCAAAAAGAAAGAAAAACCTTTCTGGTTGAACCAGTTTCCAGTGTAAAGGTGGTGGTCAATTTAAAACATCTTTCTTGCAAGCAGTTTCATAAATTTGTAAAAGGCGATTCTACATTTTTAAGAAGTTTAAGAAATCTGCAAAATATTCATGGGCTAAATAGGTTAAGTAAACAAGGAATTTGTTTTGTGTGTATTGAATGAAACATTGTCTACATTTTTGGATTTTACTTCAATGCTTAAAACTAGTCAACAGGCCTACTTGTTATTTGACTTGTTAAGAGCAGATAATACACTCAAGTAAGTGACAGCCGTAAATTGTCCTCCCTTTTTGCGTTGAAAATATGGCAGCCCTATTGAGCTTATTAATAAATAAACATGGACAGGGGATCGTTACCTTTACAAGTGTAGAGCTTATACAAGTGGTTCTAAAAACATTATAAAGCAAAAGAGGCAAAAATGAGAGACGAAGAAGTTGCAGTTAAATAAATATACATGGAGAAAGGGGATCGTCACCTTTACAAGTGTAGAGTTTATACAAGTGGTTCTAAACAACATTATGAAGCAAAAGAGGTAAAAATGAGAGACGTAGAAGTTGCAGTTTAGTCAAGAAACATTCAGGTTACTATTTTACAGTGGCAGTGAAGTCCAGCGGAGACATTTCTGCGGAGCCTGCAGGGGGACAGAAAATCGAAGAACATGTTGTGACAGACTTGGATGTACGTAACGATGACAGTAGACCTAGTTTAACCAGCGGTGCCGCAGCAGAAGAACGTCAAGATGCATCATCGATAAACACGATCGATGAGTTGTCTGCCGCTATCACTGGAGGCAAAGATATCGGTCTCTGGTCATCTAATATACCGGAAAAAATTCGGGAATATTGGTTGAAAAACGAAAAGTTATTTTTAAAACATGATGTTCCACAAAACAGAAAAGAGAGAAACTCGTCACGGAAATGCACCACAAATCTTATGCGTCGCCAGAACCACAACGCCGAAGTCGTTGAAAGAAGCTGGCTTTGTTTTTCTCCTTCACAAACATGTGTTTACTGTTTCACGTGTAGACTGATGTGCTCGGACACTGAATGTGTGCATTTCCTTATTAGAAAAGGAATCTGTGACTGGAAGCACGCTGAGGAGCCACGAGCAATCAAAAGAACATAAAGATGCCACGATTACGTTTAGTCGCAGATATAATTAATCATTATGAAGATTTGATACAGAGCTAGCTAGTCAGGTCAATCAGTGCCAACAACATTGAAAATCGCCTCTGCAACGTTTGCTTTCTGTCGTAAAATTTATTGCTGAGCGAGGACTGACGTTCAGAGATTATGAAAACGTTGGGTCGCGCAGAAACTTTTTTCTACAAAATTTCAAAAAAAGGAGATGCGATGCTTCTAGTGACCGGTTTTGCAACAGTTTCACAAATCGCTAATCATTGTCAATTATCATGTTGCATCACGAAGTTTTGTTACACTTGAGTTAACAAATGTGACGTCACAAGAGTACGTCATCAATATTAACGATCCGTGGAAATACAAGTGACTTCATCGGCCATCCTCGACCTAAAGATTATATATCCGATCCGCACATGGGGCCTCCCACCACGCTTGGGCCCGGGTTCTCCACCATCTAAATCCGGCGCTGATCCTTACATGAAAAAAACTTATTTTCATCGTAGAGTAACCTATACACAGATGAAGTCTACCTTTTTGTAGAAAGATAGAACCTTTTAGTTTTGACAGAGGTAGCATGACGAAAATTTTCTGTGAAATATAGTATGCATAATTTTATTTTTTATGTTATTGATTTGCGGCAGAGTCATAGTTCAGATCACAAGCACAATCGAATAACACAAGAGGGCAAAAATGGTTAGTCACAGCGCAAGCGCATTACAGAGTAGGTGTCAGCACACAATCAACACTGAGAGGAGCAAAACACTTTAACAGCGCCCGCCAACTATAACTGCATTCACTCATCAAATCAATAATGTGAGGTACTCTGTGGCTGCTGGCGCGGGGCCTCCTCGGGGTAAGGGCCCAATTTGATGAAATTGCTCAAATTGTTAACAGGTCTTTATGGCTACAATTTTGTAATGAATCCGATGATTTATTACAAATGACTGCCTCTCTTACGTTTATTCGGTCAAAGGGATGCGGCTCGCGTCCCCTCAAGAAGAGTAGCACATAACAACAGCATTTGCGTAGAAGACGAACCAAATTAAAACTACTCGATAGGAGTTTCTTAGTTTCTTCTGCGTCGAGACCAAGGGTTCTCAACCTTTTCAAGCATATGGCCCAATTAATCAACAAACAGAGGGTCCGTACCGACAACTTCTCTAATGTGACAACTGTTGCACATGCACAGAGCAGAAATAAAAACAACTAAAAAAATTATATTTGAATAAGAGCTTATGATGCCCACCTATAGGCGACATATATACTGCAATGCCTTAGTGTGTGATTCTTAGCTGTGACAGGATTTCTTTCGATAGACGGTCAACTAAAAACAACATTTAATAACACAACGTGCGCTGCAAGCATGTCCGCTTGTTGTTAGAAAGCATAAATATTCGAGGCTCAATACATGCACAGATCAAGTCATCTTCCACATTAAGCCTGCTTTTAGATTTCATTTTCGTGGCAACAAAAGTCGCCGGTATATTTCAAAGTGCCTTCAGTAATTGTATATTGTGCACGATGTAATGGGATATACGTGGAAATTTCTTGTTGCAATAATTTTTAACGAAAGAGTGCGTAGTATGGCGTTTGTGGCTAAGAGCTACATACGTTTTCGATTAAAGGTTCATATTGCAAAACGTACTCAATTTCAATAGTAGCAGACGGTGACCCGTCCAAAATTCTTCCGTGGCCCACAGGCTGAGAAACCCATTTGCAAAAAACGATCACTTCCAGCGTTTAGAAAGCCCAATATTGTTTTAGGTTAACTTAAGAAATACTAAAAACCCTTTTGTTTTTCCGCAACACATACGACCTGAGTTTTTTCGTCTTTATTTGAAAGCATTCTTCAGGAAATGACGCGCTGAAATCATTTAAAGTAAAACTTTGAGCAGATCGTGTTGTTGCTGTGGTTTTCTACACTGTTTGGTTGCTTATAGTCATCCTGTAAGTAAACCGAAAAACTCTTAGGCCACTCATTTTAAAATCGTTTGGTGTCTCTCTACGCAGGGAAAGACACTGGGGATTTCTCCGTGACTTTGATCCGAAAGGAAGGCCGAAAACACCTCCCGCGCTTCCGGAACGAGAACCGGTATTTAGCGAAACGGTGCCAGACACCCAAGGACATGTGTACGGTAGCCGGGTCAACACGGAACTAGGCGAAAAAATGTCTCAGATGGAGTTTTTGTTTCATTCGTCAAATCGACGCTGTCGCATAGGAGACGAATTTGCATGTTACTGATATTTAGGGGTTCTTACTGTGTTCCTTGCAGGAAAACACTAATTGGTTGCTGCATGTTTCGAGGATTGTCTCAGACAACTGTCTTTTTTTACATTTTTTTCAATTCTTAGCTAATTTTTATTACTACGTTAGAAATTTATGAGTGTTTGTCTTGATGTTTTTTTGTAAAGTTGGTGTACGTGCGTGTTACTGAGAGCGCTCGTAAGTGTTAATTTTTTTTTCACGTAAGTTATCAGAAACATTTGCCACACGTTGGTCGCTTGCAACTTTTATTATCACTTCATCTTGCTGTCATAGCACAAAAGCAACGCGCATCTTTTGCAGTACACCAATTCGAAAGCTGTGATCTTGTCGGTTTAAAAAAAGAAAGCATATTTTGGAACTCTTGACTGCCAAAAAAAACAACCAAGTGAAGATTTGATAAGGGTTAGACTTAACGCTTAAAATTAAAAATGTTGAGAGGTTTGCGGTAGCTGCCTTTCACTTCCGACGTGATGCCATCCACTTCTCCAGTTTTCTTTTTGCAATTAAAAGCTAAGCATCTAAGTTTAACATATTGCCTCTTGCGCTGGCGCAGCATGCCGCCGGAGTAGGCATCAAAATTTTTGGTAGCGTTATTTCAAGATTTCACCACCTGCAAATATTCTTTTTGTGCCTATGCCTCTGTCACTATAGGGCATCCAAAACAGAGTTGTAAACGGGCCTGATTTTGAAAATCTAAAAAAGTATTGTACGGGTATACGGTTTTATCATACCCCAAATAGCAACCATCTTGACCAAAACATTGGCTTAAACAATCACAAACTTAACTTGCTAGTCAACGGTAATACTGTGGAATGTAATGTTTCTCAAGAAAAAAGAAGCTATGACGAAACTATCCACGATGGCGCTATTGGTATAAAAGGAACTATCTAGGATAGCGCTACAGGCATGAAAAGCCGGTTTGCAGGCCATCGTTTAATTAAAACAACCCAAGAATTGCGTGATTGATCTTTTCGAAGCAACGCTATCGCATGCTAATTTCCTCACCGCTGTCACCTTCTCAAAAAGCGTGTGAGACTATTCTGAGCAGAGAACAAAAGAACGCAGCTGTGTTTGCAAGTAGAATTAGCTGAAGAAAAATAATAAACACTTCACTCACATCACAGAAGTCACCGCGGTGAGCACAACAAATGTACGTCACGAAAGAAAAAAATTGTTCCTCTGAATGTCATGAAAAAGTTTTGTATGCAGGCCCGAAATTGACTCGAAACATTTTGACAAACTTAAGCCCGATCCGAAAAGCCCGGCCCGACTTACAACTCTGGTCCAAAAGCAAAACCTAGCAATAAGCATGAAATCCATGCATGCTGGCTGATCCACGGCCTTCCATCACACTCTGCCTCGTTTGGTGAAGAATGCTAAGCAAGACCTTAAATCCCTATTGTACTATAGAGAGATAAAAGTTCGAAGACTACGCTGCAATGGCATTTTATGCCATCTCAGGTCGTATCTGCGGTTGTGCTTGGTCCGATACATTGTCTGAGCTTTCATGTTAAGCCGAAACGGTAACATTTTAAAGCGCAAAGATGTTTAAACGTGTTGCTCTGGTCCTGCAGCCAGGGACTTAACAACAATGAAAAATGCGTAAACCATGCTTATCGTTACTATTGCTACACACTACTTTCAAGCTCAAAACTTCAACAGATGCATAAATATTGGGAATAATTTTTTTTTCAGTTGTTAGCTTTTTGAACAAAAAATACTAAAATATCCTTTCCGAAGTTTTGAGGTGCGCGAAACGTTGCCATAATTGACTAAAATCGATGAAATATGAAATTACCAGTGCTGCTGTTTATAAAAAATGAATTTTCTTTCCTCTTGTGGGCCGTGGCAAAAAGCTGTTGATTCGACGTCCCCGTATTTTGGAATCTCTGCTACCACTGATCATCAATGTGGGACTAATCCATTTGCTGAAATCTGAAGTAAGAGCATCACTGTCACTGGATTTTTTGAAATCGTATTTTCTTCGAAACAATTCTTTTGTGTGTTATATTCGATACGAGCAAAGAATTATTTCTGTTTTTCTTTCATGAAATTACCTTTACGCCTTAAGTTGTTTATCGTGCAATTATGCGCAAATACAGTTTTGTTTTGCATCTGCATACGCTTGCATTCATGGCCTTCTGCAACCCACGCATAGCGAAAGCTCGGAGTAACATTCACGGTATTTTGAAGCACTGTAAAATCTGGTGCGCCGTGATTAATTGACAAAAGCAAGCATAGTCAACAATTTTAAAGTAATTACGACAGTGTTGAACAAAACTAACAAAGGATCTAAAAGGACCATTTCAGATACGATATAGAAAAAGAGATGAGGGCAAGGTGGGTTGGCATCATGAGCTGATTTAATGATTAATCTACAGCGGTGTAGCCTCTAACTGAAGGGACATTTGAAAAAATACACGGCGCTTTTACATTCAGATTGTTAAAGTGAAAGCGTCACTACTGTACCCAACATTATCTATCTTTGACTTCTTTGTTTCACAAACATCTTTGAGTGATACGTAACTCAACTGTTCTACAAACCTTTCAAAGACACGTATGCAGACACCCAGATTTTAAGCTAATCGTTTTTGTGACAAAATTCAACTCTTTTGGTTGGTGCAGGTTTAACCGATTTGGTTGGCACAGCGAAAAAAGAAGAGCAACGTGGTGACACAATTCAAGAAGTACAGTCAGCAATAATGTTGGAAGGGTGATGCAGATTTTAGGAATTTCAGCGAACTCAAAAATTAACGCAAAATGACGATTCTAAGAATTTTGGTGTCAAACACAAATCAAAAAGATGACGTTTGCACAAGATTTCAAATCCAAGCTGCATAGCAAATTTGAATAAACAAAATAGGCTATTCATTGCCGAAGCCCATGGTATACACACCGAACAACGAATTTCATGGCCTCCAGTGAATGCAAAAGACGCAGGAAGCAGTTTTCTGAATTTTGGTGAGAAAGTGGAAAAACACCATTTGCACTATTCGTGTAGCACGCTTTAGCTAGTTTTGTTTACAACGCAGCTCAATGCCGGGTGGCGCGGGGCCTGTGGCATGTTGACAGCGCGGGGCCGAAGTTAAAAATACACTTGAATGAGTGAACCACTGTTAAATCATAGCTTCTATGTCAGGGGTGTGCAACAGGCTGCCCGCGGGCCACAACCCAGCCCGCCAAGCCATTTAGTGTGGCCCTTGCCAACACTCTGATTTTTTCCCATCATGCATGAAAATCCTAATCCGACAGTATATGTTAAAAAATAAATCTTTCGTGTGGCCCACCTAGATGTCTGAAGTTGGTTATATGGCCCACCGACAAAAAATGTTGCACACCCCTGTTCTATGTGCATCCATGTGACTTAACTGACTATATCATAAGGCATACTGAAATTCGTATGTACGAAAAACCTGGTCCTAAGCAGCAACTGGTCGACATTATAGGCTACATGTGTTTATTTTACCAAAACGTATATACGATGCGTAACTTTTTACCAAGAAGGAATGCATCACTGTACAGCTCACAAGTACAGTACAGAGTAGTGCTTCCAGATTCATCAACAAATTTGATCTTTATTACATCTAAACAGTGTAGTCTCAGTATATAGTGTCGAAGTCGATTGTCAAAAGCGGCAAACCTACTGCAAGATTACATTTTCTAGAGTTTGTCATAGCGAATTTGTTTATGATACTAGTGTTAATTTCACACAGAATTATATGCTCTTATACTCTTTAAAATGAGGCTGTTCAGCTTGTTTTGATGCTCTTGTGTTCATTCTACCACCTTAAGTGTAAAAAATGACCGTTTTCCACTGCATTTGGTTACTGTGAGCGTTAAATAAATGCACAAATCATTTCCCACATTAGCAAAAGAGACTCCAAGTACATCACCCAGTGGCTAGTGAATAGATGCCGAATCCAGGGCTCCCACTGCGATTTTTTCAAAAACCCTGTATAAACTCACAAAAAAACGGATTGGAACAGAAAATCCCAGGTAGACATAAAATTAAGTTTAATTTTTCTACTATCTATCATATCTGGGCATCTGCAAGTCACAAAACGTGCCAGTAAATGTATTCTGTAACTTTGCTGATGAACTTTTGTGTCTGTCGGGATTATTGTATCCCGTTAACATATAGCTCGGGATTATTGTATCCCGACAATAGCTCAGTGGTTAAATGTCCGCTTCCCAACTGGAAGGTTGGGTGTTCGATCCACAGCCTCTGAGTGAATTGCCGTAGCGCTCCTTGGGCAAGAGCGTTGACCTCAACCGCCCCGGCAAGAAGCACAATTCAGGCTTCGGCCTGCCGTCAATTGCCGTCACCACAAAAACAAAAAAAAAATCAGTGCATGCAGAGTGCTATACTGCGCATGCTTTTAGACAGCGATAAAACTTACAATGCTGTTACCGGGAACGAGGCGATGTACCCGGATATCCAAGGCGGTTATCCAAAGAGTCGGTTATCCAAAGAGTGGAATTACAAAAAGTGTGTGTTATCAAAATCTTGTAACTAGAGCACGGGTGCAAAATTTTCTGTGAATGTAGTAGCGCACAGCAATTTTTAATAGCGCACAGATATAAGCTTGTCATACAGCATTCATATTCATGAAGTATAAAAGGAAAAAAACGTTCGCGCACTCCATGTTTTTGGTCGCGCGCCGCGAGTGCGCGACCGCATTTTTGCACCCCTGAACTAGACGCTTCATATTGGCTACTAAAACGTGCTGCATGGATCTGATGGGAACTTGCCAGAAGGGGCATGCAAATGTATGTTAAGTGACCTAAGAGAGAGATGAAGCACCGCATCGTTACCTTCATCTTTTTTTACTGAACAAAACATCCTTAGCAATTTGTTTATAGTTCAGAAAAAAATAAAAGGCGTCAATGCATCAAACTGCATGGTTGTACCACTTTTTTCAGATACTATATCTAAGAGAAACAATAGACAACTCTATCTCCTAAAATGCCGTAAGTGCTATCTTCTTTTGGTGGGCCTGATCTGATACGTATGCTACTTGCATAAATAGATGCAATACCTAATTCCTCAATGCACAGTTTACCCAAGAGTCAAAGAAATTTTCTTATAAACAGATGTCTCAAGCCCACAGATTAAAACAAAATATTAAAAACCTAACACATTTAAAGACAAAAATCATTTTAATTCAATTTTTCAAAACTTGTTTATTAGTCAAAACTACTTTTTACTTATTTCAAATGCCTGTGTTTTCACATTCCTCAATACTAGAATTTGGTGGGGGGCATACAATCAAGCAGTTGCCCCGGGAATCACCAGACCTATCTGCATGCCCCTGGTTGTTACGACTAAAGATCTGATGTATAGGAAAATTGTTGAGCTTTTATGGTTTGACAAACTTCTTGTTGAAATGGATTTGGTGTGGTTCTGAAGGACGTTATGATTCTTCTTCTCTTGAGCCAGTTGTTCTAACCACTGCTTGGCCGCACTAGATCTCGGGGCAGGTGTTGAGCAGCCATTCGATTACCACATTGTCCAGAGCCGTCAGGCCATGCAGTCCATGAGGAGGTCGATGGATTGGACAACGTGGTCGACGGTTTGTTCTTCTCGACCACACTCACAGGCCGCAGAGGAGGCCATACCCCATTTGTACAAACATGAGCGGAAACATCCGACGCCGTTGCAGAGGCGGTCTGACCCAGGCTCTTCTTGGGACGGTCGCTCCGTGAGGGTTGGTGCCGGTGTCGGGGATGAAAATGTGAAGTCTTGTTGGGTTGACCGCCCACTCCGCATTCCGTTGGTGATCCGCCCAATGCGCCGCACGTATGTTGTTGTTGTCAGAGGAACTGATGAGTTGTTGTGCGGTGAGTACAAATGGGTGTCTCGATTTGAGACGCCATGCATTTGCACTCGATGGACAGGTGAGCGTTGAGTGGAGCAAGTGTTCCAGGCTCCATGGCACGACGTGCTAAAGACAGTGTGGCTCCAATGCGACGAAGCTCAGCAGGTTGGATGCCTGCGAGAATGGGAAGATTGTCCGCTGGTGTAGGAAGCATGCATCCAGGCACAATTCGAAAGGCGTCGTTGATGGCGGGGTCGACAAGGCGGGTGTGAGCACTGCAGCACCAGGCAGGAGCACAGTACTCTGTGGTTGAATGCCCCAGGGCTAGGCTAGCTGTTCGCAGAGTTCTTGCTGAAGCACCCCAACCGGAGCCAGTAAGCTGCCTCAGGAGCACGACGCGTGACGTCAGCTTCTTGCGAAGTGACTCAAGGTGTCGGCGATACGTGAGCGACCTGTCCAACGTTAGGCTACTCCGAGGTATTTGGGCTCGGAGCAGAAGGGCAGGGTCTCGTTATTGAAGTTGACTTTCAGCTCACGTTTAGCTTCCTTGTTGTTAAGGTGGAAGCCTGCCTACACCGTTTTTGTAGTGCTGAGTTTTAGCTTCCAAGTCTGGAGGTATTCACTTACAGTTGCCATGTTCTTCCTCAGCACCTCTTCCACTACCTGCCAATCTCCATCAACATGCATAATTGCTAGATTATAGCAATTGCTAGTCAGCACATGCGTACTTTCTGGAGACGGTGTTGCCAGGTCAGAGATGTAGATATTGAAGAGAAGGGGTGTGTAGCAGTCACGCTAGCGCGGCTGCACACGCTTCAATGACTCCCAATAATGGACACCTCCAAAAGACCTAAGGGGGTTCAAAAACCCCCATATAGATGGGTCAAATGGTAAGGAGCTGGGATGTATAATGTGCGTCGATTGAAAAAGCAACAAAAAGAAGAAGAGAGAAAAGAAGACAAAGGCTGAACGCACCACAGCCAAGGCTCAATGTACCGAAGCCAAATCAAGCATGGCACATACGTCATTGGACCTGGCTGAACTCTTGATATCAATTGGCAAGATAGTTCAAAGAGAAGAGTCCAAAGACTACGAGGATGGCAATCCAAAGACTATGAGGATGGAAAGTGATGCAGCAGTCACGCTAGCGCGACCGCTGAATGCAAGCAAGAACGGCCGAAGCAAGGAGATATGGAAAGACCAAGCAAGTGACAGTTAAAAGTGACTTCCATGCAAATGGAAGATAGAGCCCTCTTTGGCCGAATCGGCTGGCGCGCTGAAGTCACCAACAACTGCCTAAATTAGTGCCATCGAGGTTTCTGGGTTCAAGCCCACACTGAAGGTGTGCAAACACAACTGGGCCACACACGCTTCAGGTGACAGATCCCTGTGGGGTGCCATTCTTGAGACGTCATAACCTGCTCCTTCTACCGTTTCCGGTGGTAAAGGTAAAGCTGCGATTGCCAACCATCTTCATGATCATGGGACTATGTGTCTATCAGGCAGCAATCGTAGCTGCTTGCAGGTGAGGCCGCAGTGACATACAGTGTCGTAGGCTGCTGTGAGGTCGACAAACACAGAACCGGCCTTCTTTTTAGCCGAAAAGCTATCCTCTATGTACTGTGTCAACAGGGTGCCAGGTCTACGGCCGACCTCCCATGTTGGGAACGATCCGGCTCCTGTGGGAGCAATGGGTCAATGATTGATTCGACACGAGCGCAGATGAGTCTCTCGAGGATTTTAAAGGGGACACACAGCAGAGATACAGGACAGTAACTCTTTGGGTCCTCCGGTCGCTTTTCTGTCTTAGGGATCGCAACTATTAATGCTATTCTCCAGATCTTTGGAATTTTGAGTTGGCGCATGCAGAAAGTGAAGAAGTCGCAAAACCAAGATTTGAGAGCCGACCCGGTGTGGACTATAAAGTCCGGGAAGATGGAATCCAATTCCGGAAACTTTCCTGGCTTCAGGCGTCTTAGGGAAGCAGCAAGCACCTCCAGCCTAAAGGGTTCAGAGATACTGTGACCCTCAGGTGTAGGAATCTTCCACAGGTCAGATAGGTCCATGTTGACGAGCCTCCCCAGATCTGTGTGCCTCATTCTTCACGAGTTGCGAAGCGATGGAGTTTGCCAAGACGGGGCAAAGGCGAGAGGAGCCTTTAGACCTGCCAGTAAGTTTGTTAATGGTTCTCCACGCCTTGCGGCTAGAGTGCGAGAAGTCGATTTAATTGACAGCTTCCTCTCATTACTCCTGCTTCTTCTGTTCAAGTCAAGATAGTAGGGAAGAAGGGAAGAAACGACTCTTTCAGAGTCAGTCCCCACTGGGGCTCGAATGAAGGAGCAATAGAGGGTCTCGCACTCTTTGACCCAGCATGGCACATAGTTCTTCCAGCGGCCGCGTGGGATACATTGTTTGGCCGCGGATTGTAGGTTCTCACAAAAATGCTGGTATACCCTTTCAATATTTGGTGTGTTCAGATGCCAGAGGTGGCAATCTCTCAACGGATTCACCTGTGCGAAGGCAAAAGCGTTTCCAATCAGCCTTGCGAAAGTTCCAAAACTTCACCGGATCCCTGGGGGCAGGAACTTTTAGTCTTGGTGGCGTTATGAGGGAGGGCCGATGTTGTTACCGCTGGCACTTTGGACACGTCTGTCCGGCAGTCGGCTGTCCTGCCCGAGACTCGCGAAGGCCAGGTCTGGGTTGGTGCCCTCGTTCCATCAGTGAGAGAAGAAACTGGCTGTTTCCTTTGGACCATGCAGCAGTCCAGGGGTTGTTTGATGTTGCCCAGGAGTCTAGGCTCTCACCGTCAGGAGATGTTTTGTTGTAACCCCAGTTGACATGTTGGCAGTTGAAGTCGCCAACACACCGACTGTGGTGTGGTAACGTCGGGATGGCCGTTGGTGTGAATCACGAGCGTGGAGGTTTGTAGCCGTTAATGATCTTGTATCCTGCGATGTCTATTACACACAACCACTCAGTCTCTGATTGTTCTGGAGGCTGATCGACCAGTGACCATTCCAACTGCTCGTGGACAAATGTGGCAAGGCCGTGGTTCCTGCTCAGGACTGACCCAGCTAGTGAAAAGTGAATCACTAGCTTGTCTGCAGTTGTGCAGTGGGTCTCCTGTAGGACGATAATGAAAGCCTTGTTCTTATAGGCTAGCTGCTCAATGACAGAGATCTTGTTTGCAGTGAGCCTCTCGGTGTTCAGTTGGAGTAGCCTACGTTGGGTCGTGAGTCATTTTTGGCAGCATTTCTGTTGGAGCGCCCTGAAAAGGGCGTTTTATGACCCACCCCATGCCGAACACATCCAGCGCGGGTAGCAGTGGTTGCTCTCGTCAGTCGTGTTGACAGGTTTGGTTGACATTTTGTGGCAAATGTCGTACGGGGAGCAGTGGTGTAACTGACGGGGGGCAGAGGTGCGCGCCGCCCCTCCTGGCAAGCTAAATGTAAAAAATGGTCCCATCAGAGATTTCATGAACTGCAGAATGTGAAAGTGCTTCTACAATTTTTGGAAATCCGTTGGTCTTGACATTTTAAACACTGAAATAGTGCAGTGCTTAGCAAACCAACAATCATCAAATGAATCGTAAATTCAAAGTTGTTGCAGTGCAGCGGCGTGCATTGTACATTACATCATCTTTAACGTGCATACTGTGTGTGATGTAATAATCGCCCATAGGTGTGGAACGTTACCGCCATTTGCGGTCATTTTACTTGTTTTGGACTGTGTGGTGGAGTTAGTACATACACACAACCACTCAGTGAATAAGTTTATGTCTGAAAGGTGTCATGTACATTTCCTGGAGATTAGGCAGTGACCTTGAGATTAGCAAACAGGGAAAGTTGTGTGGTGACACAACAACTTTCTTTTTTGTCTTGCAAAGCCAATTAACAAAGCTGTCTGGAATTTACCGCTGAAAGTTGAACAAGCGTTGTTGATTTTAGCATCTCGGCTGAAGGTGATAACTTCGTTTTTCTGGCCAACCCAGCGGATACCGCGGCTTTCGTCTGCGCAGTGCGCTTTACACCTCCTTGAAGTGAAGTATGTGATTAAGCCCATAGTATGGGTCGTGACCCAAACAAGGGTTGCCATTTCGCTAAGGGTCAGAAAATAGATAGCGTCGAGGCGATCATAAACCTAAACCTGAGTTGTAATTTTTCAAGCTTGTCTGTGTCTGTTTGCAGTATAGCGTAGGCACTTGAGGAAAGAGCAGAATGCTGACAGTGAAAACGAACTTAGCAACCTACTGCCAAAAATCATCCATACAATCAGCATTTTTGTCATGTTGACATGGGCTGTTTGAGGCTTGGGTGGCAAGATGTTCACCAAACTCAGATTTCAGTCACGCTCGAAAAAGTTTTGGAGCTGCTGGTTAATTAATCAATATGCAATTATTGCCAGGAGTCGTCTGATAAGCACCAACATCTGGATTCATGATCATTTCTCAACTTTTTCTGAGTATTGTGAACGCTCTACATGGCAGTTTGGCACTAACGTTATCAATCAAAAATTTTGGTGTGTGTCGTATCTCTTTACTTCGTGATCTTTGCAGTCCCGTCGCCACGGGGGCTTTTGGGGGCTTAGCCCCACAAACAAAGCTCCAAGCCTCCCCCCCAAATTGAACTATGAAACACTATGAATCGGTGAAGTTTTTGTGAAATTTCAGAATGTCAAGTCCCTGAACAAACGTAAAGCCCCCAATATTGAAAACTTTCTGGCGGCGGTTCTGGATCTTTGCAATGTTGATTATGCAGTACATACTGCAGTTTCGACAACGTAATACGAATATGTGCAACATAAATCTGAAGTAGGTGTAAATATGAAATCTGGTGCTCAAAAACGTAAAAAGAAAGCACAACAGCAATTTCAAAGTTCTGCTGCAAAGTCCACAGAGCCGACGGAATTTTTTGCTGCTTCCATCACCTCTACTAACTGAAAAAAACTGTAATGTTTTACTAGTAATTATCCAACTTGAAAGACAAAGTTTTCTTGCCTTTGCTGCTACAAATTTATTGAATATTTCGTCGAAAATGATATAATTTAAAAGGTCACATGTAATAACCCAGGAAATATCTAACGCTATAAACGCTGCGGAGATGTTCTAGGTCAGCAATTTTGTAATCTGAATTTCGACAATTAAATGTCCACGGAGATGTTCAGTTTATGGGTCAACTCAAATAAAAAACACATGTAGCAGCAACTGAAAAGTTCACCTTTATGACTAGTATGCTCAGCGCAGTTGCACAGTTTCAATTAATATCTTGAAAAAGTAGTCAGTATTTCGTTGCATTAATTCTTATGATTACTTCTTCACCCCCGCCATGTTGAGGATATGCGCAAGCAAGATAGGTAATTAAATTGATTTTATGATTACCGTATTTTCGGGACCATACGGCACACCGGATTATAAGGTGCAGTATCAAAAATTGAATGCTAGATGTTTTTTTTTCATATACAAGGCGCATTAAATGAAGCAAAACTTGGACAATTCAAACCAGGGGCGGATCCAGCCAGTAAGTTTAGGGAGGGGCGATATCAGAATAATATCTGGTGGTCAAGTCTCATTCGCGGGTTCACTACTGTAAGAGAGATGAACTATATTTCACAACACTGCTGTGACAAAACAACGGACGGCAGAATTGCCTTAAATTGCGAATGATTTTTTCGAAATTGTACAAAATCATGGTGAATAAAGTTACTTTCGTAGGTTTTAGGGGAGTTGATCACTCCAATCGCCCCCCATTGGATCCGCCCCTGAGTCAAACTGTATTCAACATCAACTCTTTCACAATAATTCCAGAGTGCCTGGGTCGCCACTGGGAGTTTAATCTGTCATTACATACGAGGGAGTTTGATCTGTCACACCTGCCTAATCCGCTAGACACGAATAGTATACAGTAAAGTAAAAGTTGTGCGCGTGTTTGATTCGGTGTGCGGCAATGTAGTCAAGGAGGGTCACGGAGCAAAACGATCTGTGGTATGTGCTAGCTACTCTGGGACGCTGCTCATTGCAATTGTTGTTGGTTTATTACGTAACACTATGGTATGTTTACAAAAAATCGTAACTATCAATTAAATAAATAGCACCGTCTACCCCAGTGGTTCCCAAACTGGGGGTAAATTACCCACCAGGGGTAATATGCGATTCTTTGGGGGGTAATCCAGAACCAAAAACACTTTGCTGTTCTGCATTATGAGTGATTACTGCAAAAGAAATTTTCGACAAGAAATGCAAAAAATTTTTATAGAGGGTAATAAGACATGACCGCTACCTTGATTTGGGTAACAGTTCAAAAAAGTTTGGGAACCACTGGTCTACCCCATAAAATTGGTCCTAGGTGAAAAATCACAACCAGATTATGCATTAGGTGCACAGCATTATAAGGCGCACTTCCGAGTTTTGAGAAAATAAAAGGATTTTAAGCGCGCCTTATGGTCCGAGAAATACGGTAATGCCAACCGTCAAATCGTGCTTTAAATTAAATGAATACAAACGGTTGTCCGCCTCATGCTAAAAATATCTCGCAAAAACATTTGATACCTTGATCAAAACAATTTACATGCTTTTGTACACCACTGAGCATCTTCATCCGACAATTTTAGCTATTTACCTCAGAACCTGATGTTAAAATGTCTTCATTTCTTCCCACTGCCCGATTGCTCTTTGATGACAAGTGGAAATAGGCATAAGTGGCGGAACCGGGGCCGCATGCGCCTAGGGCCCCCCACTTTTATTTCTGGGGTGGCCTGGCCCCCCACATTTTTGCCTAAATATCGTAAGTTTAAGTAACACATTAGTATTGGGTCCAGTGATAAAGTAAATCGTTTAATGAAAAGAACGTTGCAGAATTTTTGCAGTATTTTGTCGATATTATTTATAACATATTTTTTTTAATTTGGCAGTGAATTTGGCAGGATTTCGTAATTGTTTGGCAGAATACACCGTGCACAGTCTGTCACCCTGCTATGGTTGCTAACCGCATTGGTGTTGTTGAACAGTGTTGCCAGATGGTGTAATACAACACAATTTTTCACAAAACTGGTGTCATTTTGCATGCTTGAGTGCATGGGCGTCGAAAGGAATTTTTCCAGGGGGGCCACTGGTGGATTTTCCAAACGTTTTTCTACGGGGGGCCAAAAGTGGTGAGATGTTGCCACTCGAAATAAAAAAAAGCATTTTTGGTGAAATTTTCAAATTCCTGCCCCTCTTCCGACACCATTATGCTTGTGTATAGAAAAAGTTCGTGCCACACCATTAAACATAAGAATAAAATTGTTACAAGTAGTGTTGATATCACTGTTGTTTTGGTTGTGAAAGTCAAGATCAAAAAGAGCAGTGTTAAGATCGTCCAGAAAAGATGGCAAGTCAAAATTTTTTAAACAGCGAATTTTTGGTCTGTATTTCTTGGCACATTTGGGATGGAAATTAAAGTTTGCAAAAATGGGGAGATGGTCAGAGATGTCATAGAGTGCAATTCTAGTGGTGGTGTTGTCATCAATTATGTTTGTGTATATATGATCAAGTAGGGAGGGTTGATGAGTAGAAGAAAATCTGGTGGGTTTGTTTATAAGAGAGATGCAGCCGAGACTCAGAATACTGTTGACATAATCAGTAATGTGTGTGTCAATTTGGTACTTCAAAAAATTTAAATTTATATCACCTCCAATTATGTAATTACTCTTTTCAGAGTGCATAATTTCAAGTAGATTAGTGAATGCAAGCTGAAAAGCTTGTGAGTCAGGAGAAGGGTGTCTGTAGATCACTCCAACAATATATTTTTTGCCACTAACATTATTTGACTTCACTTCAATGAAAAGACTTTCACATCCATCTACAGGTAATTCCAAGTCTTGTCTAACAGTATACTGCATTTTTTTGTTTACATACAGGCCAACACCTCCAGCATTGGTTAAGCAATCAACATGAACAAAGTTGTAGTTAGGAATTTGTATATCTGTACAACACTTTGATTTCAATTTGGTTTCTGATATTGCTATAAAATCAGGTGAGACATTACACATTGAAAAGAAAGTGTCAATTTTATGCTTATTTTTGGTTAAACTGCGTACATTGAAATGGAAGTATTACAAAATATGCTATTGGCAGAGTTAATTTCAGAGGGGGTTAGATAGTCGTTAGGTACATGAGGTTCAGCAAGTGAAAATGAAATTTCATTAAATGTTATAGGAGTGATTTTTGTAGTTGAAGGAAACAGATCCAACAACTCAATATTGGAAATTTCACTAAAGGAAAACAGTTATGATGGCAAGGTAAGCACATAGCAAAGTTGTCATAAGTCACATAACAGCATCTAGAGTGAGTCCAGTTTTTGCAAATTGTGCAGATCATTTTGCAGCCAGTGTGCAAATTGCAAACAGCACATTGATCATTTACAGCCATTTGGGTGAGATGGTAAAGTACATGATGTCATAAGACTAGCATGTATAAACAGTGTGAATGCCAAGAGGAAACATAATAATAACTCACCACCACAGGATAGTCTCATGAAGCCTGAATCATAAAACATATTACTTGATACGATGCAGGTCGTCTTCTGTTTGGATTGTAATGACTGCATCATTTTCATTTTTTCTGAGATGGATCCTCCCATTGTTAGTCCACAGATATTTCCATTGTAAATCTTTTCTTTTTTGATTGGCTTGAGCAAGTAAGTGTTTTTTACAGCTGGTAAGATTTTCATTCATAAAAACTCTATCACTACGAGGGTCATCGAATTCAGCAGATTTCAGTTTTTTTCTTGTGCTGTATATGTTGTTCCTGGTTTTTCTAGCTATGAATCTGACAATAATACTAGGACAATTTTTGTTTTGATCAGTTTTAGGTTTTCCTCTGAGTCTGTGTACAACATCAATGGCATCTTTGCTAATAGTTGTGTGAATTTTTTTTGAGAACTTGCAGCACCTTGTCTTCGACTTCAGCATTGGTTTCATTGTCTGGCATTGGTATATGTAGCAGTCATGCTAGCGCGACTGCTACATGTGAGCAAAGTCGGCCAAGGCAAGGAGAAGGAAAAAAACAAGCAAGCGACACTTATAAGAGACTTCCATGCACATGGAAGTAAGAGCTTTCTTTGGCCGAATCGTCTGGGTGGTTTTAACATCGATGACGTCACAATCCATCCTTCCCGAGGTTCGAGGATCAATCCCACACTGAAGCAGGACTCAACAACCGGGGAGTTCCGCTTCATATGCCATGTATTTCCAAGTTTTGTCTTCGGCGATACTGTTCTACTTCATTCAGTTGAGAATCCAGTTTGGCATTTTTTTCTTCGAGATCCCTGTTTCTTTTCTTGAGTTGAGCATTTTCTTCTTTGAGGTGATTCATGATGCTTCTGATAGTGGTGATCTCATTTAATATGTTAGAAAGTTGGTTTATTTTCAAAACTTTCAATGCTGCTGGGTAAGTCTTTTAGGTCACCTAATTTTTTCAATTCAGTCTTTATTTCATTTAGCTGAGATGAAATCATTAGGGCTTTTTACATGGCGCTTTAAGTGAGCTCATCAGCTCACTTTCCTAGTCACGTGACACGATTACTGTTGAATCACCAGCTGCTTGAATGATCGAATCAGCTCTCGGGAAAGTGAGCACAACACACTCGTAGTTGCTTGGTTCGTAAGTGAGCTCCCAGGTAAAAGTGTGTTCGCGAAGCAGCCGCCTTAGGTTTGGGAGTCGTTATAACGCCTGCGTTGATTGGATGATGCGTGGTTGAATTTAAATTACGTCTGCAGTTTTGAAATGGTACAACGTGTTGGTTTTAACTTAGTTTTGCAATCGATATTGCAGTAAAAACGACATCAAA
>Ga0210059_1003554_pt1 | contig 24981 bp, 19 predicted proteins | sample Ectturendosymbi2_FD_188042 | JGI IMG/M metagenome (GOLD analysis project Ga0210059, IMG submission 188042) | Ecteinascidia turbinata endosymbiont from Florida, USA - Sample 2 (SPAdes) (version 2) | ecosystem: Host-associated > Tunicates > Ascidians > Unclassified | place: Key West, Florida... | reverse complement strand
CACCAGCTCCAAATTGCGTTCTTCGCCCTGTTGTTGAAAGTCCCTTCATACCTGTTCCTGTCTCGGCTCCTTGTGGCCCGACTTCTTTTTTGCCCTCGCCAGCGGCCCGACAGTTGCTTAGGCCAGAACAGGCCAAGCTTAGCCCAACGCTGCCGCCATCACCGTGTTTAAACAACGTAAACATGCCGCCCTTGCATCTAGGGCGGGCTTTCCCGTTAATAGGAGCCCGAAACGTGTCCCCAGCGACCATTGGCCCAACTTACATCGGCGCACCACACTCCCCGTTTTATCCGCGTCACAATGTACCCTCGGCGCTCACCTCGACGCCAGTGCATCCATCGGGTTCTATCAAAACAAACAACCACGTAGTCTCCCCGCTTACCTACTCCGTTCGCGTTACCATGACGATGACGGGGGTCACGGCTGACAGCGTGCTCGCATGCGGATCTTCTGGATTCGTGAGTCCGGAACGAATGCCGCGCTTTGCGGCACCTCAAGCGACGCAGCAGAAGCTCAGGATGCCCTGTCGACCTCTCCGCACCCACCCTCCTCCGGCACCGACGCCTCCTCCTCCACTTGACGTCAGACCAAGTCCTGCCGTGGTGCCTGCGCCACCGTCGCAAGCGGTAATTTATGCATTTGCTTGGCGCGTGTATTTCAAGGCTTGTCTTGGGATTGGTGAGGCAATCTTTTTTGTGTACGAGCGGGAGCTTTACGTGAGAATTTCCACTCGGTAGTGAATGCTGCACAATGTGTGAGCTAGCGTGCTCGTGTTTTAACGCAAAGACAATTTCCAAATTTCGTGAAAATCACTTTTTGCGAAGTCTGATAGAAAGCAGTTAGAAAACAATTAATTCATCCTCGAGCAACTTTCAGTGTATCTGATCAGGTTGGATTGCTAGTGATTCGATTGCTGAAATGGGTAGTGCAAGTGGGATCGAGCTGTCGTAGTTAAAATTTGAGCGGGGCGTTTTGTCTGTCGATTCCTCACCCTTGCTTACCCTCCCACCGACAAAGACAGCAGTGTGTTTCTGGAAGCAAGAATTTGTTGTTTAAGATCTTAACGTCTGAACTGAACCGTCCTTTGTTGTTTTTTGCGTTTATAGCTTTGGTCGTTGCGTGGTTTTTGAAATGCTTTATCACATCTGGTAATGAGTTATCACATTTGATAATGAGTTACCACACCTGATAATGGGTTGTTACACCTGGTATGCTCTTTCTCCAGTTGTAGCACAATTCGTCCCAGGTATCTCTTGCAAGAACCATTTTTTTGCTCTCATATTTTTCAAGTTGAAGTGAGATACACCAGTTCTGCTTGAAATTAGGATACGAAAACCGAGCTGTTTTATATAGTATTTTTTAGCTGCAGGGGTATGCATTTTCATTTTTATGCGGTCGGATGATAAGCATTATAAAAGTAGGTATTCTTTTAGCTTCAATTGACTATGCCAATAATTTTTTTTCGACATCCACTTGAATTTTTTTTTCAAAAGTAATTTTTGTGCAGTCTGTTGTATCAATTCACGATAAATTTTACTTGGCACTACTTGCAAAATTGCTTTTTGTGTAATAAAAATGATGGTTGTAAAAATGTGATCAAATTGAAACAGGCAATTACACTATTAGTGAAACCGCAACAGGACCAAATATAGAAAAATGATCAGCGACAAAATTTTTAAAGTGTTATTTGTACCTGGTATGAATTTCACCAAATGCAATCGATTTTACCTTCGCTATATCAAACTTCCCACTAGCTGCTTCATAATCACTTGCTTAAACACTGCGATTCTACCATTAATAGAAACAAATATTGTTATCTTTGTCTGTTGTCATAAGACAACTTTGCTCGCAGAAACAAGATCACTTCCTCACTGGCTTTTTTACAGACATCGGTCGCGCAGAACACACCGCCGGTGAACCTGGACGAGATGATCAACTTCTACAGCGCCAAGAACAACTTAACGCCGGAAGAAAAAGAGATCGTTCGGTCGATCATCAAACAACAGATCCAGACCAACCAGCTGCCCTTGCCATCCGACCGACCGCTCAAGCAGCCGCCCGCGACAACGACATCAACAACGGTAAGAAGTGTCGTGATTCTTCCTGCATTCTGTTTGCACTGAGGAAGTGTTCGCCAAAACCATAAAGAACTTCTTATTGAAAGACAGGTTGTTTTAATAAGCAGCCAAAGTGAAATTTTCGCACCCAAGCTCGCATCCGCTGCTGCATTGGATGGAAATGTTTCAAACGCGAGCGATCTTATCCGCAGGAGGTCAGTGCGAAGAAAACGCCGTCATCGGGCGGGAAAAAGCGTGCCTGGTCATCCGACAAAGGCGAAGCAGAAACTAAATCGAAACGAAGACGGAAAGGAAGTCGCGCACAATCGCAGCACGGCTGTTCTACTCGTAAGTGGATGCTTTATGTTCTCCTTGCCAGCACTGCAGTAACATTTGCACGCAGCGCAACCTGTTACAATGAGCAATTGTTTGTTTCAGTGAGCATCAGTGTTTTTGAGTCTGAGTCAGCAGAGTGGATTAGAATAATACCACCAAGTGCACATCAAATTCAAATAGGTTCTTTGTTTTCGTGTTTTCCCAATGTTTTGAAATGTTTCAAATGCGCGAGAATGATATTTTACTGCGCAAATGTTTTGGTGGTTTTGCGCAGTGCTCACCTTAGAGAGAACATTGTTGGTCTGTATTGCTACGACCAGGACGAAAACGGCACTGGGTATCCTCCAACTTTGGTTCAATTATTTCTCGGCACGATTCTATCAAGGCACTTGGCATACACTTCTCCAGTAAGGCTAAGCTGAGAGATGCCCCGGTTGTTAGTTCGTTCGATGTTGTCTTATGTGCAGGGATGATCACCCCAGTTTGCCAATCTATTGGTGCCCTTCCAGAACACTAGATCCACACGAGTCAGCCAAAGAACTCTATAGAACTTCCAAATTGTAACACCATTTTTGTAGCTTCTAGCGTTCAACCTGCCGCTGCTGCAGAAGAAACTCCTTCCATTCTTGAGCAAATCTACCACCGCCGACAAACGATCGCCAAGCCGCTCAAGCCTTCGTTGATCAAGGTTCGTATTCGTTGTCAACTTGCAGCTGCTGAAAGTGAATGCACCGTTTGTTTATTTCATTTTTATGTCAACGCAGGGACAAGTTCGTTTTTCCCTCGTTTGTGAATTCTTTGTGTTTCTCGCAATCCTGTGGTGTTTTGTTCTGGCGATCAAAGTTGTTTTAAGGCGGAAAGACCTCATCACCAGTTATTAACGCTTCGATTTCCGCATTTTGAAAAAAAAACACTGTGTTTGGATTTTCTGGTTACCATTCATGAGGTCTCTTTTACTGAAAGTTGAAGTCCTCTTTGGCTTTTAGTTGCGTTGCATGCATTCCTGGTCCTTGTCTTGATTTACTTGATGATCTGAAAAGATTCATTGTTTTTCAGACACTTTCGCTCTACAATATTTTTATTGGAGACAGGAAAACAAATAAGGAAAACCGGTTGCCGCCGCCTCCAACCGGTCCGTCACCATCGGCCAAGTACCAGTCGTACCTGGTGTACGAGATCACTAGTGATGATGGATACAAAGCGAAAGGGACCGACTTGAAAGGTACAGAGCACAAGGCATTTTGTACGCGTGGACAAGTTTCCGTTGCTTAGGCTTTTACGCTAATAGGAGAATGTGATGGAAATTCTCTTTGTGTCGAAATGTTGACCTTTGCTATTTACTTACGGCTGCTAAGTTGATGGACGATGTGTCGAAACAAAAGTTTGGCAATAAATTGTTACTGCTTTTGTAGAACTGATCAACCAACTTCTGATATCAGTCCACGAGTGCCGCTCCACCAGCAGAGACTGCAGTCCGAGCTCGGCGCTGGCGTCTGTCGTCACTCCCCACAGTTTCCTCGGATTGTCGCACGACGCCATTCGATTTCTGGTTGAACAGCTGCCCGGAGCGCGTCACTGCTCGCGATACCGCGCCAAGTACCACAAACACAAGAAGTCGGCGGACGAGGTACGTGCGCTGCCTTCGAGTGGTTGATGATAAAAGTTTGTTCGGGCTTATGTTACAAATTAGAAAAGTGCCCAATATCTGTTTTTCGCGTAATCAGCAGGTTATAGTTTCTCATGTATTTTGCTTGAACACGCTGTCATCAGCGGGGTGAGCCATAAACGCCGTGGGTGAGGTGTGCTTATCGGGGGTAATTTTTTTATACTCGTAACACTGTACCCTCAGAGCTGTGCAGCAGCTGAACGCTGCTGTCCAGCTGTTACGTTTGGGCCGTTACAACTGTTGTCATCTGCATTCGAATACGTTTCATGTAGTGGAACAGCTTCGGGCTTTTGCACAAAAATTTCACTGTACAAAACATTTTATCAACAAATCGTTCTCCCGCCTCATATTTGCCGCTATCAGTTGACAGTGATTTGTGAAGTCACAAAAGGCAGCGTCGGTGACGTAACAATCCAGTCTTATGTTACAGCAGATATAACATAGAATCATTGGTTCTGGAGACCCAAGTACCTGTTTGGAATACGTGAAAAATTTAGCAAAGTTTGCCAATCCCTTTTAATGAGAACCTATCAAAGCAACAATTCACTATTTCCTGGAAACACCTCGTAGCAGATGTTTCCAATTCATAAGGATGTTTTCTCTGCAACTAACATTTTTTTAGTTTTTTTTGGATGTCCATAAATTGCTTCGAAAATCATCATCATCTGTGTTACTTCGAAGACGCGCCTGTGACGCAGTGTTATTTTAATTTGAAATAGATAGAGATTTGCAGTATCAAAAATTTTGTTCGTACTAGTTCACGATCAACAAAAGAGTAATGAACCACTGGTCTTATTAATCCTCGTCTGATGTTAGAGAAAAATGAGATTGAGAAATTGTTTCCTTAGTCCACATACAGGGTCCAGAATAATATTATAGCAAAGCCCACCGACCTTAAAATAGTTGATAAGGTGTGCAAGCGATACGCAGAATGATTGCAAATAACAGGTTTGATGGCTTGTAATCCAATATTCCAGAAATCCATGTGTAGCCACAATGTTCCTGAGAATATGCTGTAAAGCTTATCTGTCGTTTGCTCGTCGCGGAACTTCTGAAAAAAAAAATCAGTTTGTTTGACGAATGACATTCGATATTCATCTAAGCTCTTTCCTATCTCAGTATCTGCTCTATTTAGGGTCCACGCAGATGGACCCTCCTTTTCCTGCGCGACTTTTATTTTTCACAGCAACGATATAATCTTGGCTGCATTTCTCTCTGGACGTGCAGCATTTCACAGCTTTGTAAATGAGCCTGGCATAGCAATTGAGAAAGGGTTGCATGGTTGCAGCTATGCATTTCAAAAATGCTAATGCGAACAACAGCCCGTCAGTTCTACAAAAATAGGGTTCTTAAGCTTTCAGTGTCATGGGTGTGAGATAAGGGCTGCACTCCTTTGTGTCCGAACCTTCCGAGCTCCTTCGACGCTTTATCATGCTATTAGGTAAAGATCTGGCAAACAAGTTGTTTGTCACGGCGCAAAACAAGTACACACCGGTTGCGTTCTGCCGTATGACCCTGCTGGGCACGCGCTCCGGTCTTCAAAATAGTTATTATCGAAGAACTTTATTCGGTGTTGAGAAAGATCTTATCGCTGTTGCCATTCAGAAACGGGAGAAGTGGATGGTTTGTGCGTGACCTTCTCGCCCCCTCCCCCCCTATTATGACGCCAGTAACAACAAAGCGATGAACTGATTTGATTTGCGATTCCAGCACTGTTTTGCCACTCAGGCACCCGTATATCTTGCATGCAGTCTACAGTGCGCGGTATCAGGTGCTATTTGATTTCTGCGAAACAGTCTTGGTTCATGAAGGTTTGCTGTCAACAAACTGTTCCGCTCTGACGCCAGCCGAGCAGTGCGACCGAACGACATTATTTGATTCGAGCCTACAGTAGTATGGCTAAAGCGGATACAGTAGTGTGGCTAAAGCGGATCAACTTGAATTGAACATCCTTGGTTATCTTGATTAGTATCTCTACGTCGTCACTGAAGCGCGCTGTGTATCTGTGGGCTCGTAATCGTGGAAATGTAAAGCATAAATTGTAAATAAGACAATTAAAAGCACTAGGTTTGTTGTAAGCTTTCAAGGAACCAGCCGACAGGGCTCTGCTTAAAACTTGCACATATCTGTTTTTCAGTAACTAGTCTCCACAAAGGCGAAGTGTGATCAATCAGCAAATTAAAAAAAAACAAAAATAATATAAAAAAATTAAGAAAATTTGCTGATTACACTTGGTCGCCTTTGTGGAGTCGAGTCACAGTACTTGAAAACAGAATAAATTAGCTGCTGAAAAGTCGCGGGATGGGTTTCTTTAGCGCTTTGTTTTTTGGAACAAAGTCGAGTTTGGGTTCAGCCACGAGAGTGAGTTAAAAATAACTGAGGAATGTCGTATAGACTGCTTTTGTCAGTATGCAAGCATGTTAGTTGTTTGATGCGGCCAGTGATAATACGAGCCAGAACCGGTTTTGACTGGATCTTGGCCAACTTCATCGCAGGTGACACACATCAATCCTCATGGCTGTTGCCGCGCCGAAAAATACAAAGGCCGATCGAAGCCCGACATGTTCAGTTTCCTGGCGTCAAAATACCGCGTTCCTCCCGAGTTTGTCCCGGACAGGCACCAGGACGACGACCTCGTGCAGCTGAGCAATCGGTTCGTGATTTGTTGACGTGCGGCGATTTTCTGACAGAGCTTTGGTCACGCGTTGCTTGCACTGTGTATGTCGTGCGGCCGCTGCAGAACGTTACTGCGAACAGATGTTTGTTTTTGCGATCGTGGTGTGCTTATAACAGCATCCTTGGTTTCTTGCACGCTTCATTTTCAATGGCGGCGTATTCGTGTGAAGGTATCTTTCCTCATTTTTAAGCGTAGAAACCCAATGTGTTGGTGACTGTTAGAAAGAAGTTTATCGGTAAGTTGTGACGTTAAACTTCATCTACTCACGCCACCTCAAAGCATTCCGTCAGAGGCTGCAAACGATTTGGACTGCTACTTAGGCCATTTCAGAGGTTCAAAAAGACACACTAGGCCGGAAAAAATAAGGATTCCAACGAATAGTTGTTAACTCAGCACTTCCTGACATTACATGATTTTAACTTTTTTTCCTGCTTAATGCTCTTTAAGTTATAGGTTCCTTATCTAATATGTTCGTATCCTGCACTGTGTGAGATTACAGCTATTGTCTTGACCTGCTGCAGCTATATGCATCCTCAATACTTACGCATGAATTGCGCTTCGTAAAGATCATACAAAATTTCCTTAATAAAATCTACGTAACAGCATAAACAACCCAAAGTTTAATTTGAAGCAGCGATCCAACTAGGTAGAAAATGTTGCACTGATATTCAACACCACCAACAATAGCATTTTTGTCTTTCTTACATTTCCGCAACAGACCACGTGCTTGTAATTGTTACATAAAACAAAATAGACGTTATTTAACCAACGTTTGCTGTTACGCAGTAATTATTACAATCCGCCTCAACAGCTGTCCCTCTACAGGAGCTTTCTGTTTGTGCGATCGTAAATGACCATGTATTTGTTTATTGTCGATCACTGCGAATTAAAATCTTGTAGTGTATCCGTGTTAAAATAAAGCATGGCCAATTTGAAAAAAAAACTAAGTCAATTTTATCAAATGCACGACTTTCAACGGCTAGCCTGGTGAACAACACCTAAAATACCGGAAGTACAATTAGGCCAAATGCAATGATAAACAACAAGAAGCTCGTTAGGCCGTACTGGAATGCTGGGCGTTAGGCCGAGGGTTGCTGACCCGCGCGCCTCCGTCGACAAAGCTCTAGCGTTGAATGCGAGTCTTCGGCCAGCCTTCCTGATATAAACCAACCCAAACCAAATAACTCAGTCTTGTCAAGCTCTCCAACCCACCACATGCATAGTAAAGTATGTTAGTCCTTCGCTCCGTTAGAAAAAATCTTGCTCGACGCAAGTGTGCTTCTTTAGTCACGTGACGGCCCGTTTCTGGCACAAGGTTTAGCGCACTAATGGCAGTCCCACTCACTGTCGTTTGAATCGTGCATACGTTTGCGCAGGCGAGCAACCAGCACTGAGCTACCCATGGCCATGAGGTTCCGTCACCTGCGCTTCTTCGCCCGCGAGGCTGTCGGCGTCTACAGGTCATCCATTCACGGCCGCGGTCTTTACAGCAAACGGGAGTTTGAGCCTGGAGAGATGATCATGGAATACACAGGAGAGGTTGGTACCCGCTATTGCCTCTTGCGCTGTCCGTTGTCGCGAGCGAAAATTTTGACGAGGGTGAATCAATGCCGTGTTTTAAAAACGAGTGCGACAACTTCATGTGAAGGAACAACCTACAGCAGCACACGCGTGATGTGCTGCACACGCACAAGTGGCAACACACCGGCGTTGCGAGGGCGAGATGGAGGCGAACCTGGCTTTTACTGAACTTCGTCCAACAAAAGCTGGTTTGAATCCAATCGCTAGTGCTGTTACGTGGCCGCTGGTGCTGAGACCTGGAATCAGTTTTAACGAGGGTGCATCTCCAGGCAGCCCTTGATTTTGACAGTTGGTTTGAGTTTTCCGTCGAGAACGTAGCCGGTTTACTGTGATGATGAAACAGCGTAGTGGAGTGGTATTGGTTTTGTGGGAAAATTGACAGTTATTGGTAAAAACTACTGCAAATACCAGTTTTTCCTTAAAATTTAGATTCACGGATGAAAATTCGAAACTCCTAGAAAAAAAACTTTCATCTCCGAAAGTTTTGATTATCGGAGAAGAAAATTCCTTACTTTTTTCGTAGATTTCTGCTATTGAGAGCGAATGATTAATTATGATAGTGCATTCACCCTCTCAAGTTTTAGAATTTCGCTCTGTTTCTAGAACAAAGCACAACTACGACTGCCGTATAGATTTAAACAACCTGCGTCGTCGGTTCAAGTTAGCGCTCTCAAAGCAATATTTTATCATCGTTTTTGCTCCGATTTTATCAGTGTTCTGTAGTTTTGACAAAATCATCTTTGAGAACGACTGAAAAATAACAGCAGTTCTTGGACTTTACCGTTGTCTGTAGGAGCAGGATAGGAGGCTACGCAATTTCGTGAAGGAAGATGATTTTGACAAACATCACTCATCGTTTACATACCCTCGTAAAGTGGTATGAAACTGCTGTCTACACTTTCTGCATTGTTACAGCTGATTAGGAAAGACCTCACCGACAAGCGGGAGAAGTTCTACGAGAGCAAAGGGATTGGCTGCTACATGTTCCGCATGGACGACATTTTTGTCGTGGACGCAACCATGCGTGGCTCCAGCGCGCGCTTCATCAATCATTCCTGCGAACCGAACTGCTACTCACGAATCGTACAAATCGAAGGTGTGGCCAACTTTCCCGCCCTGTTATCGCTCGATGAAACTTTTCGCCTTTAGTTGTTACTTTCATCTTGACCTACTAACAGTAAAATTTACCACTGGGAATAGCTTTTGTGCTTAGACGATTCTGCATGGTTGCGCTGCCCGTCCAAAACTGTTGATGCACGCGCCTTCACTAGAGAAGACCTCTTCAAGTTTTGTTACTTATTTCTTTTTACCGAAGATTCGGTTTGTTGCATAAAGGAGTTTGTGGAAAACACGTCAGAGTTCGGGGTTGTAAGGTTCAAAATACAGAGAATAACTGGGATCTTTTCGTTTCATGCCAGGCAAGAAGCACATTGTGATTTTCGCCTTACGGAAGATCTACCGCGGCGAAGAGCTCACCTACGATTACAAGTTTCCCATCGAAGACGAAAAGCACAAGATCGCGTGTAACTGTGGCGCGAGACTCTGTCGCAAGTACATGAACTGATGCCGTTCACCGCATGTCTCTCGCAATACTATGCCCTGCTATTCGACGCTTCACGTAATTTGTTAAAAGTGCTGCACAACTCGTCCGCTGCTTGGCAATCGAATCCGCATTCGAAGTTATGGAAGTGTAGTCTGGTCAATGCGATTACTTTATTGTGTTTCGCACAGAGTTGTCGGGCAATTTGATTTTTAATCAATCAAGTACAGACATCAGATACCCCTCCCCAGTTAAAACCTAATCGATCCGGTTTTGTCCGCCGTGTACATACACGGCGTTGTTTCCAAGCACGCATCCGTTGCACCGGGCGCATTATTTCCGACGATACGTTGACGCCCGTGTGGCGCATGTCGAAGCATTGTGATTTGTTTTGTCCTGTATCTGGTGCGTTCTTTCCCCGGCATCAAGTGCTCTGGCCAGCGACCGCGATCATGCCTCTGCGCATTGCGCTTCGTGTTTTGTCAGTTCTCAGACGTCCTCCCCGCACTGCCTCGCTGACGGCGGCTCATCGTGTTACGTTGCGCTTCTTCACTGCGCTGCCCCAGAAGCGGTCGCCCTCTCATCTGTATTGTGACGCAAGTGTTATTACGCAAAGTTCGTCTCGCGCGCGACGTCGAGGGGTGAAGCACAACCTCAGGTGTATTGTTTCTTGTGTTGATGCGGGCCGCCTTAGTTTGCAAACTGAATTGAGCCGAAGCTCCTCAGCAACACTTCTTCGTTTGCGTTCTCTGTCAGTCTCTGCGGTAAGTTGTTGCAAGTCGCGGACAAGTTGTAAATACGTCCTTAGCGCGTTTCGCGCAGTTACCTGTCGCCTCGGCTGTTCTTTGCTGTAGTACTCCACGGTTGTCATGGCAATGGGTAGTCGATAAGTTGATAATGCGACTCGTGTTGCGCTTCTGTATCGGTGCGCTCCGCTTTTGCAAAGCGCCCTCGTGCGTTTCACGCGGCCATCCTCGTTTCCATGGTTACCGCTTGCGCCCCCTGACCGATCTTTTCGCGTAAAATGACAGTTTGATGCGACATGACCGATAAACTATTTTTTTACTTTTTTGTCTGATATTGAAAAATACAGTGAAAATGCGCGATCTGGGTTTGCGTCTATTGCACTGTCGACCATCACGATCGCCTTTATCTCGTGACAAACGTCAGCGTTAAACCTTGCATGGCGCTTGTTTGATGTCATTCAAGATCACACTTGAGATGGACATGAGCTTGCCATCTTCAAACGCTCTGAAAAGCACTTTCGTATAAAAGCTGCCATAGTGACACAGACTAATACGCCTTGCAAGGTGAAAAATGTTTGGCGAACAGAGGAAGTCAGGCTCAAAAAGGACGTAATCCCTGCTTCTTAGTGGCGGCACATTTCGCGATTGGATGCAGCGGTTTCGTTTGTGCCCCAAAACATGCTGGCAAAGGTAAACGATTTGTGGCGCCCAGTGCCAATGTTTGGACCAAACGGCTGCTTTGCACAGACACGTCACCCAAACCTTATGAAAAATGAGCTATCGCCTGTGTCACTAGTTCATCAGCTGTCGTCGAAACTACTACCTCGCCTGAAGCATCAACGTTTTGCTTAGAAGAAGCTTTGCGGTTGTAATCGAGTCAAGTGCTTTATTGCATCACGGACTCGATTGTGTAGTCTTGCTTCTTGCCGCCAGTCGACGGCTGCTAAATCTGAGGAACGAAAAGCACGTCACTAGTGGTTAGACCTCGTTCGACCCCATCATTAATGCTCAGCGTAGCTACATGGGTGGACCCTGATTCAAATACGTTTTGCCTGTTAAAGTCGTGATAAGCAAATTTCTTTCGCTAGTGGCTGGACATATTGGCAGAAAGTTAGGTCTGAAAAATGGTGCTTCCGACGTTTAAGTGCTGGAAAAAATCAGGTTGAAGCAACATTGCCCAGCCAAGATGCATTTTGTGGAGATGTGAAGAAATCTGTGGAGAACGTAATGACGAACTTCCGGAATGGCTTTCTGTCGGGAACGACCATATTTTTTCAAGCTAAATATATTCGGTTACCTGTTCGTAGCTGAAGGAATTGGTGAGTTTTTTACGCTAAGCACTGGTTAGCCATAACACAGTTTCCAGGCGAAACAGATGTGAGCAAATTGTCTTTGTTTCTTGTGCCACTGTTAGGCCAATCTACGCTGAGGACGAGTCAGAAGTTGCCAGACAGACATTTTATGTAATATCTGAAAGAATCAGAAATAAGGGAAGAGATGGACCGCAAGGTCTTGGAGTCATCCTCCCCCACAAAATACAAGTCAACAGCACATAGAAGACGAGTCCTAATTCACAGAATTCGAGACATGTAGAGACGAAAAAATAATTTTTTACAATATGTGAGGATGTTCTATCTAGTAGTTTTTGTATAACTGACAGAATCGAAAGTATATGGCTACTTTATAATCTTTTGTAATATCATTCCACATTGTGGTTCCTCAAAAAGATGTGTGACGTTTGTTAAGTGACTTTGCTAGGGGAATTTTACATGTTAATTTGGAAGTTAGTCTAGTTTCTTTGATTTTAGAAGTAGCAGAAATGTTGAAACCAAGGGCGGATCCGGGGGTCGACCGTTCCCCCCAAAAAAAACCTACGAATGTAACTTTATTCACCATGATCTTTTACAATTCGGAAAACAGCGTTCGCGATTTAAGGCCATTTTGTCGTCCATTGTTTTGTCACAGCAGTGTTTTGAAGTATACTTGATCCCTCTTACAACAGCGAAGCCGTTACGAGACTTGACTACCAAATATTACTGAATTCTCCCCCTAACCGTACTGGCTGCATGGATCCGCCCCTGGTTGAAACCGTTTGTGATATATGCAAGAAGATATTGTGAGCAATTTTGTACGTATGTTTTGCCAATTCGTAATTTTAGATACCCTTTATCTGTGGTATTCGTGCTGAACAAAATAGATCCCTGAGTGGAATACGCTCTCTAAGTCTCTACGAGTAACTTTGAGTAGACTACGGGTAGTTCTACCATTTAACTTTACTAGTAGATCAGCAATACTTGACCAATTAGCTGTAGCCCAATTCAGAATACCGTAATTTAGATGGGAGTAGACTAGGGAGAAAGGCCGTATCAGCCGCACTCCATACCCCCAATTGGGGGGGCACGCTGTCACAGGAGGCCCAAAATTCTAGTTCCGTCACCACTTAGGCCCCCAGAGAAAGCTTCGATCCCCCAAACTGAAATATGAATCATTAGAAATCAGTGAAGTTAGGGGGTCCTTTGAAAGAAAAGTGCATTACAGTAACTTTGGGTCCCTTTGAAAGCAAAGTTGCCCACTTATACATTGATGTTGGGCCCCATTTGAAAGCAAGGTAGGCTACTTTACACATTACAGTTGCAAAGGGGGGCCCGAGGCAAGTGCCTCGCTTGCCTTCCGTTAAACACACCACTGTATATTACCCTGGCAATGATCTTCAAAAAACACAGATCTCACGCGATTTTTCATAATGACCTAGACACACAGGTCGACCAAAAAAACAGATCTGGGTGGAAAAAAACCATCAGCGGGAGCACTGCTCCTAAGCGGGATAACGCCTACTCCCATAACTTGAAGTGAACATTTGAAGATTTATTGCTGTGTTATTGTTACGCAATAAAGACCAAGAGTACGACAATCCGCAAACAAGTTTCGCAACCTGCCTCTGCTGGCAAAGGAGCGAATTACGCACTTGCGCTAAGCGTGTCGGGGGCCTCGCGGTCACGACTTTGCTCTGGTGGGTCTTGCGTTCATTTATCCGGCTCTGCCTACATGCCAAGTTGTATGCGTCCAGAAGTCAGATTTCCACTTGATCAACGTATTTTGTGCAGTGATTGTAGTAAAAAAAATGTAGGCTACTATGTCTAGCCCAGGTACTCTTATTTGTACTGCATTGCAGCAAGATACCTTTGGTGCTTACGACCAATGCTACACACTTGCGCAGCCTGCTGTTCAGACAACCAGATGGAGTTAATTGTGTAGTTAGAAGAGTCTATTTTCGGGGTTGTCCCAAAACAGAACAGTGCAGTTAGTGGGTTTAGGACGTTAACCGTTGCGTCCGCGTAGCGTCTATTTGTTAACATTTATAGGCGATTTGAGATACAAAATACTATTAATCTAAATATGTGCCATGCACCAGGAGATCAACAAATCCAGACATCAGCGAGGCTTATGCATGCGTATTTCGGCCAGTAAAAAGCCCAATGCGCACGCTTTATAAGCATATTTCACTTAAGCTCATTGTAAAGTTTATCAAGAAAGTTAGGTCTGAAAACCTAATGAAAGAAAACATTCATCGCGGCGCACATGCTTTGACCGGCCTCATGTTTGCTCCTTCGGTAATAATGTTTTGATAACTGAACGATAGGATTGATTCTGCTTTCCTGCAAATTTTTTTTACATTTGCATTTCATTGCGACGTCTCTAAATAATCGCCGTCAATTAAATGACAATGATTTACGACCAATTCCTTTTGTTAAGCTGGTTCAAAAAATTTTACTTGGAAACTACGAGCCTATTATGCGTATTTGCGAGAAAACATTCATAATTAATTGCACAATCTGCAACTGCTGTTCATGTTGTGAATTAAAAATACATTTTCAGAATGTCTAACGCCCCTGCAGAAATATGAAGTCCCCCAATAGAAGACTTTCTGGCGACGGTTTTGCCCAGGCCCGCAGACACGGTGCGGCATTCGGGGGCAGCAACCCCCAAATCTTTTTTTGTGCCCCCCAAATTTTGTTGGGCTCAGAAAAATTTGTTTCAAATATATAATAAAAACTAAAATCTTTCCCCCATAAAAATGTGTTTTGCCCCCCAAACCTTAAAACCTGGCTACGGGCCTGGTTCTGCCAAAATTGTGTCTGCAATTAGAACATTTTGTTTGAAGGCCATGCGGCCTCGAGATGTAGCATAATGTCGAAAACTTATTTTTATAAATCACCATTAGGTGGGCCCTGTAAGCATCTTGGGGGGCAGCGTTGGGCTCATACGGCACTGCTAGGGAGCCAGGCCCAATTTGTTTTTTGCGTCCAGTAATGCCGAGCCGTGCTCAGCCCGACGTACGCAATAAAACAGAGGATTACGCCTGGCAACTTTTGGTTCGTCCTCAGTGTAGATTGGCCTTTAGCGGTACTACTTAAGCAAAGCCGAGCATACCTTGGTTTCGTAGTTTACGGAACGAGTTATCTCAGATGAAGCAAGCGCGCTCTAAACCAGCTATGCTACATTTGATTAAAGTCACCACGGCCTATTGTAGTGGTGTTAAATAAACCCAACATATCTTGCAAAACCCAGGGGGGCACAGCAAATCATTAGATTGAGATCGTCAGACAAGCCTTATATCGCAGCACACTAAATCAGTAATGATGCGGTGTCATTGAACATAGCGGTAGGGCAGTGTTTTCCACGTTTTTTGTACCGCTACCCAAAATAGCAACCCACTATAACCCCAAATCTAAACTCGAATAAAGCAAATGTAATACAGCTGTGTTTATAAAATATCTGCTCGTGACCCTCCAAAAATTGTTCACGAGCCATCTCGGGTCGCGACTCCAGGTTGAAAATCGCTGCTGTGTGGGAACAAAATGATTAGGGATGAAAAACATTGGCCCGATTTTTGAATTTTTGTCCAAAAAAGAAGTGCTGAAATGTTGCAAATATGCATAAAACAAAAGTTGGCGTTAGTGTCTTCCAACACAAAAAACTAAGTAGGACTCGAGCCTTGAGGGGACACACAACTATCATATCCTTTGTAGGTTACACACGATCAGGTTGAACATTTGTTCAGTCGCCACTTGACAACAGGAAAAAGGGGGTTTGCAATTAACCTTGCATAATCACTGTACTGGATCCCAAAATATAACTGAACAACAATGATTTCGAAAATGGCAAAGGTGTGAATTCTCCGCTTTCCGTGTAGGCTAGAAAACGTAGTTGCGTCCATTCAGTAGGATGCAGAGCCTAAACCAAACACGTTGGAAACAAACTTTCGGCATAAAAAATGTTTATGAAGACCTTAACTTTGCAATGATCATCAAAAAAGTTGATACTTCTTTTCTTGGGGGTGCCAAGGGGGCAAAAACCTCGGATTTCGGGGCTATTTTGAGGTTCAAGCCACTTATCTGCCAGTCGGTAGCCACCAACCCCATCAAACTTGCCGAAAAGCTGTATTTCTGTGTTTTACAACTTCCCACCAAATTTCAAGCCAAAATTTTGACAGGAAAATTTTATTTGGGGAGAAATCAAAATATCCACCAGGTGGCCGAGCAGTTTTCAAGCTTTATTTTTGGCCATAACTTCCCAACCAGCCTTCCCAAGGTCTCTATGGTTCAGTTCAGCTCCTAAGTTAGGAATCCTAAATCGTGCCTGTTGAAATGGTACAGTTTCTTTTGGAACTTTTATTGAAACAGAATTCTTGCTGCGTACCACGATTTCCACTGATTGCTAGTTGCTACAAAACTGTTGACAACCAAACTTCATTCATGTTATGCTAAGGAGTCGGTGTCGGAGTCGGAAATTTGGAAAGGTCGGAGTCGGTAGGCGAAATATATACTCTGTAAGATCTTAGTGTCTGATTCTGTGGAGTTTATTTATTCATTTCTTTAAAAACAGCCAATGATAGCAGGCAAGGCCTGAAATAATCATTGGCAACGCAAGGGGCAAACAAAACAGGGAGACACGCACACAAAACATTACAAAGAGAAGCCACGGCAGATGGTAAAGGTATATTTAAAGGGTGGGTGCTTTGATAAAGAACAGAGGGGTCTGCTTAAACAGACATAAGGACGGATTTTTAGATAGATCGGGATGTCCAAACAGAAAAATTTTGATTAATTCGATGCGATTTAGTGAAATAAATTCAGAACGGGAAAACATACAAACTTTTGAGACTTTTGAAATCAACATTTGGGTGATGTGTAGGTGGAAGAACATTGAAAAATGTATGAAATTCAGTCTTAATAGAAACAACATTGGCATATCTGACTGCAGTGGCCATCTATGTTCAGTTTGCTATGTCCTAACGAAGCATACACAGGATAGCAGTTGTGTTTGTATTGCAACCGCGCAAATGCCAAATATTAGTGTTTTGGGTAAAGAACAAGTCTGATACTTTGGAGTGGAACTGGCGTGAACTTAAATTATGAAGGACATTGGGTACAGAGTTCCAAAGTTGTGATCCAATATGGAAAAAAGAATTATCGAGGGAATGAGTTTTTCAGGAGGGTATCTGAACATTCATGTGAAAAAGTAGAGAGTAGTTCGAAAGATGATGATTACAGGAGTTGTCGAAACGTTTTCAATAAGTCGTTTGTATCGTTTTCACTGGCCGTGATTTTCATTATAAGTTCGAAAGATTTTTTAAAAACTTGGGAGCGAGGGCGGATATGAAAGAGGAACATGGTGATTCTGATTCTTTGCTGGGAAAGGATTCCTTTCGATAGACAATGTTTTTCCTTTTTGGTTTCTTTTATCAACGATAGGACTAAGGTAGCAAAACGGCTCTCTGCAAGTCAGCTTACAAGAACATAAGCCTCTTCAATTTTATGCTTCCCGTCAGTTGCCGAGAGTTAGATGGAGTGACAGCATTTATTAGATTTCGCCACGATTTCGCCAGCAGGTTTGGTCTGAATACTAGGCAGGTTGAGCACTAACGTCCTATCAAAAGATATCAGTGACTTTACCTTCTTTGGAAATTACATGTCTAGCTCAGGCCTAGTCGCAGCATTTGTGTTTGTAACTTTTGAACTTTTCATCACCTAATTCAATTTGGACTTCTCTGCTGCTTAAATGTAATCTGAACGAAATAGCATTTCTTAAACGACACATCCTGAAGTAGGGCCGGAACCCTAAAGGGTCGTGTATTGGGCGTAGAAGCCATATACTTTACCCAGATTTACGATGACATCCTTGGATGAGCTACAGCAAACCACGCAACAATCTTAATTTTCACTGCGCACACGACCATCGCGATCTTCCTAACTGCAAACAGACTGTTCATTTATTAGTCACTGACATGTTTTGTATCAGGCCATCAGTGAAAGACGGAATGACGCGTGTACGGTATGACGGCACAAGGTTGAGATGAAACTAAGCTTGCCTTATCGACAAGATCAGGTTCTCAGAAAAATTTTGAAGATGAAGTACGTTACAACGAAAAAGGAAAACTGCAGTAGAGAGTGGTGAGTCTCTTGTAGCCTACTGTTTCTCGGAATATTCCTTGAAAAATAGTTTGGAGTCCGGAAATCCCGACCCCCTTGTTCCGTCTCCATACTTGTATGCTAACGCGGACCTACTTGATTACCACAGCGGTTTTGAATAAAACTAGTGCAGCATCTGGAATGTCTGGCGAAGTCTGTTGTTTCGTAACCTAAGCCATTTCTAGGTGAAAGGTATTCCCGATTCCCAAGAGAAAACCAACAAAGGCTTCAGTTCCAGTCCTGCCTGGTGACTTTTGGCTTCGTAAGCATGCTGGAGATAACTGTTTACCTTGGCGAGTCAGTTTGTTACCATAAACAAATGTGCTGCGCAACGTCTACGTCACTTCGAAAACACCGCTGATCATTAGTGGGTCGGGCAACACTGACGACCTGCAATGACGACATTAATCTTGTTTTGATACGCGAGATTCGCATCACTGTTTATTTGTTAAAACTGTTTTATCGATGACGGTCGGCAATCATAAAGCCTGCTACCCTTCTCGATCGTTCTTCGTCTTGCTGAGTGAACATGGCAGACAAGTCTTTCATTAACGGAGAATTGAATGGCCGGCGTCTCGTTGTATTTTGCAGACATAAATAATAGATGAGTCGAGACTTCGCATTGGCTGAATTCGCAATAACCACATAAGAAACTAGTCCCTGGTTGTCTCAGGTAGCTATCGATAAGTCAAAAAAATTATTACAGGAAGTGATTGACATGTATGGATCACATGAAAAGTTAGTACTAGCCTTTACTTGAGATGTGCATACGTTTTCCACATCGAACACAGAACAAGGCATCAGTGTTAAGTCAGACTGTAATCTAATCGCAGTCCATGCTGTTCTCTTTTGCTCAAAACAATTGTGTTTCTTTGCAGGCGCCTGTTAGGTTATTCGAAGTTCGCGTTACATTACCTAATTTGCATCTGATCCAGATAGTTTTGGATTAGAGGTTCAAGGAGCAAGATCAGCAAGAAATGTTTTCAGGAGGTTTACTCTCGCATAATGTGGCTCAAAGAGGACGGCAAATCCGAAAATTGTCGCCCACTGGCAAGCTTGGAAAACCAAAAAGTCTTTTGAAAAATGGTAAAGAGTTCTCATCAAGAATGCACAAATCACCTCAACTGATCAACTGGTGCGACCCATCGGAAACAACCAAGGTACGATGTTTTTGTTACTTTTGAGGTGCTCAGACACAGTTGCATTAACACGTGTTTGGCTATGTACACGATTTTTTCAAATACTCCGTTGCCTATAGGCATTTGTTAATGTGATCTGAACAGGATTGTAGTATACAGTACATAAAATGCACGCGACTCTACAGTCATGGAGTTGCCTATACTGTGGATTAGAAATGCATGTATTTGTAATCTGAACTATGTGCAAAAACTCGTTTAATAAATCATCGTATTGCCAGCGCATCCACGGACATAATGCATCCTCAAATTGATAAAATATACCTTTTTTTCTATCAGCTAGCTTGAACGTTGTTAAAAACCTTATTTTATAAGTCGTAATTTTTAACAATTTGTGTTGGCAAAACGTTTGGTATAACTTCGGTTTTCACCCTCAGATAACGATTTAGACCAGAGAGTGTTTCAACTTGTTTACTGCTACATCGGTGGTTTCGGTTGATCGTTGCAACAAAAGAAACGAGAAAGCCACTGTCAGCGAAAGCCTAACAAAAAACGTCATCACCCATTTCTAGCATGGGTCGCCATAGGCAAACGTGAGTCCGGCGCATCACGCCCCCTGTGTTGACGACTCTTTTCATGAATCGTAACGCATCTAATCCGTCCAGCTATGACTTCACAAAAATTAACTCACTACACCTGGCTAGGGTTGGGTCAGTAATGCTGTCGACAGTTTTCGAAAACTGTGCAAACGTATACGTTATCAAACACACTGGTTGCTAAACACAAACCTAACCCATAAGCTGTGGCATATTGCCACGAAAACAAGTGGAGAAGGAACAGAGCTTCCCGCACTTGTTTTCTTGCTTAACTGCAGTCAATGGGCTTGACAATGTTTGTTTTGTTGCTGTTGCAAATTTCACAATAATTGGCAAAGCAGGCACCTACGTTTTGGTGACACGTCTAAAAGTAAGGGAATTTCCTTACCACTTCAAATAAGAGGAATGATTTGTGCCCCCTCGCGTTTCCCCAATCTCCGATAACACCACTGCTCGTAGTGACGAAGGCTACAAATGACTTGTTTTTACTGCGTCATCTTCCTTGCGTAGGGCATGCAGCTGGATACTCCGTAAAAGAAGGGTTGTGGCATCAAAAAATCTGTACCATCAAAGAAAAGATTGGAAATACCACTTTTTGAGCTGGTGCAGCAACGCAAAGCATTGGGAATAGATTTCATCGGGAAATTTACACGAAAAGCAGAGTAAAAAGCATTTCCATTCAAAAGATAGAAACAGCAAAGCTTCGCCGAATTATGTCCTTTTGTAGATCAGTCGTCGTTTCGTTTAAGTCGATCTTGGCACTCATACCAAGATCAGTAAAGAAGACTATAGCAAAGTCACAAAACGCATTTCTACAAAAACAGTTTGAACAAGAGGTTTTTGTGGGGGAGGAGAATCTAGAGTTTTCACACAGTACATCGCTGCAACAGACAGTTGCAGACTTACCGGGCAATCATGCGATTTATTGACGAAGAATTTCGGCAACACAAAACTATAATTTGTCAACAAAATCACCAAATGTACAGATTATATTCAACAGATTTTATGTGAACTGAACAGCATGTGGATTGCACGTAAAAGCTGCAAATCTTAATTTCCACTTTCCTTGCAGTGCATAGTGGCGTAGTCAGCTCCCAATTCTTTGGGGGAGAGGGACAAATACTTTGACTTTAAGGGAGCGACAGTATTTTCTTTGCGATACAGCCTCACAAAGCACAAAACGAAAAGATATGCTAGAAATTTGGGTCTGACAAGACCCCTTTGCCCCCTGGTTACTCCTATGGCAGTGCGGTTACGTGGCGTTTGGGTCACAGAGCAAGAATTTTCTTTTTCTGTTTTTATTGTTACAACTAAACACAAGGATGTATAGCAAATATGCGCGATTACCACTGGTGGGCATGGCTTCGCTAATCAGATAAACTGTTAGTTAAAATACTCAAGCTGTTCACGGCGGATTAACAGTTATACCAACTCCGAAACCGTTTGCAGACCAGGCGGTTCTCGTTAGGTTTGTATCATCATGAAAGTAGGAAGTAATAGACAAATTCAGCATTGCCAAAAACGTGAAGCTTAGTGTTCTCTTAGAAAGAAAACGTATTCAATGGTTGCATGTGAATCATCCAGCGCGCTGAGTGGCAAGTGCTGCACATTGAAAACGACTCTTCTCTAACGTGATTTTGTGAGGACAATCAAACCTTAAGCCACCTGCCATGTCTGTACCAAAGTTCATTGGAACGTGATCCTGTGGTGTAGTCGTAACTTGTCCACTTTCCATGAGTCACCGCTCGGCCAGACTACCTTTGTATATGAACTTGTCATTTTGAAATATCAACAGATGCAGCTCAAACAAGAGCGTGAGGTTTACTGCCGCTGCGCATTTTGTGTTACTCTCCAGCCGCCTAAAATTTGCATTTTCGGTTACCGGCCCCCAAGAAATTTTCAACCAAAAAATTTTTGTGTGTTTTAAATATAGTTTTTTAGTACGTTTTAAATATAAACCTCGAGTTTATTTATTTTTTGCCGAAGATTTCTCGATAAAATCCATTCGTGACGCCGAACTGCCCGCTTACATTGTCAAATCCAACCGCAAGAGTTCGCATGGAGTCAAAGGTGGCATTTTCTCCCGAGTAAAACTCATGAAGATAAACAAATGGCAGAAAATTTTTGCAACAAATTTTCTCAAACTTATAGTCTAGCCTGAAAATGGCGTTACTGTTTTATGATCGCATTTCAAAGCGGAGGCTCAAAGCAAAATCTAACCCGCGGTGCGAAGAACCTTCCGCTGTCAACTTGTACGAGACTGATATTTGAATATGATAAGGCTTGTTTATCGGCAATGATGACAAATAACTCGGCTAAAGTCTTCATAAGTCTTCATAGGTCACTCTCACTGCGATTTTTACAGCCTTATTCAACGAACATAAGTAGTTGTGCGAAATCGATCAAGCATTCTGACAGTTTTTTAATTAAATGTTTAAAAACTGTCAGAAATTGAAGTAGGCTACATTACAATTTTTCTCATTATATCCTTTAACTACAAATGATTATTATCTATGTAGCGAAAAAAGGCTTGGTCAAAAGCTTCACGCCAAACATCCGCTTGTGAGAGCAAATACCTTGATCAAAGACTAGTTTACAAATCAATACAGAGAGTCAGGGACAACAGGCAGTGTAATTACTGTATTTTGAGAGAGTTTTACTGATGTGTCATGAACAACAAAGAGTATCGTTCACGACCAGCGTCCTTCAAAGTATCAGAAATGATATAATGAAAAAAACTGCAATGTACATTAATACCTTTCTACTTAGTGCAATCCTGAAGTACTTGCCCGCGCATGACTTGCAATCCTAGCTACTTTCCTCATGCGCTGCGTGGAGTTAAACAAAGGATGAGATACAAACAGATAAAGCTTGACAGTTTCGTCGTGTGCGTTCTTCGCTTGCCCATATTTGGATTTGTAGTATTGATAGCAACGTTATGGAACGTGAGTCAAGTTCGTTGTCACATTTCATAGTGGTTAGTTATACAGTTAAGCAATTTCATTTGCGCTGGTTTAACTCTGCAGCTGAAACGCTTCGTTTCCGTCAAACTATGTGTTGCGTGATTCACGACGCAGGAATGACAGATGAAAATTTCAATAAAAAGCCAAGCAGCCCGAAAAAGGCCAGAAAAAGCCAAACTGACTATTTAAAGGCCAGAAAAAATTCCAACTTTGTGGTATTGCTATTCTTTTGACACGAAAAAACACCGAAATTACGAGAACATCACTAGAAATTTTCTTCGAAATTGAGATTAAATCTCATTAGCCTTGTACTGGAGCTCATTACAGATGCTTCTCTGAATTTTCATGGTTTGTGAGATTGCACAGTTTGATTAAAATGGTGGCGCAGTTTGCATATTGATCCATCGGCAGCTTTATCCACCCATACGACAGTCATCTCCCATTCACTGCTGTACAGTACTTACCACCAGCATCACAAGAGCCTTTCCACTTTTTCGACGTCATTGTCACATTTCTATAGCAGAGACGCAGACCTGTTGAGCTGCAAGCGTTGAGCCTGCTTATTGCTTACAAGAGGAGTGGGCAATTATTTTTGCTCTGGGGCCATTTTGAGAAGGACATGTTTAGCAGAGGGCCGTACCTTACGGGAGCAGAAGCAAAGTCTCGGTTGATAACCTCAGCACTAATACTGACTATGAGAAGTTGGAGGAAATTTCAGATTTGAAGATTTTCCTGAATGCTTCTGCGGGCCACTGAAAACGCTGTGGCGGACCGCATTTGGCCCGCGGGCCGCTATTTGTCCACCCCTGGCTTACAGCGCTCTACACAGTGGAGTGCTGGAGTGGATTCCCGCCCACAGTTGCATTTTACGCTGGAGTAGGTGTTAAACTTTTTCGTTCTACCAAGAGCAGGAGCCGGATCCTGAGTCAACGCTAAGTCTGGCCAGGTGCCAATCAAAACTTTTAAAAGGACTGTTAAAATTTCTGTGGAAATGTTTGTTGTGGTCAAACAGAATGGAATTGATTGAAACGTGTTTTCCGACGAACCATATGTCATTATAGTGTGACGAGCGCTTCAGCGCTATGATGGTGTTAGTGCACATGCAAACTAGATGTGAGTGGCAATGCAGTTCAGGATGTGTTGGAAGCCATGCAGCAGCCATGATAAAGCAGGGCTAATAATGAAGGAAAACCACAACATATACGACTAAAAACAATGGTGAACAGCACAGACTATGAAGGTGTAACAATGTGCCAAAATGATCTATAGTGATATGATTTGACATGTTAGAAGCAATGTAGAGTCATAGGCGTACGAGGCTGGGGGTCAGGGGGGGGGGGCGGCCGCCCTCCCGGGCTTGAAAAATTTCAGGGCAAACTCTGTTTTCAGGGCAAGCGCTAGTTGCTCAAAAATCCCGAATGCTAAAAAAATATTCAAAAATAGTGAAAAATTCCAGGGCAACTCTGTTTTTCAGGGCAAGCGCAATTTGCTCAAAAATCCTGAATAATAAAAAATACATATTCCGTACAATGAATTCAAGGCACCCTATGTTTTTCAGGGCAAGCGCAAGTTGCTCAAAATTCCTGAATGCAAAAAGTATATACAATACAGTGAAATATTCCAGGGCAACTCTGTTTTCAGGGCCAGCGCGAGTTACTCAAAAATCCCGAATGCTAAAAAAATATTTAAATATAGTGAAAAATTCCAGGGCAACTCTGTTTTTCAGGGCAAGCGCAAGTTGCTCAAAATTCCTGAATGTAAAAGGTATATACAATACAGTGAAAAATTCCAGGGCAACTCTGTTTTCAGGGCAAGCGCGAGTTGTTCAAAAATCCTGGATGATAAAATATATTTCAATACAGTGAAAAATTCCAGGGCAACTGTGATTTTCAGGGCAAGCGCAAGTTGCTCAAAAATTCTGAATGTAAAAAGTATATTCAATACAGCGAAAAATTTCTGGGCAACTCTGTTTTCAGGGCAAGCGCAAGTTGCTCAAAAATCCTGAATAATAAAACATACATATTCCGTACAATGAATTCAAGGCACCCTATGTTTTTCAGGGCAAGCGCAAGTTGCTAAAATTCCTGAATGTAAAAAGTATATTCAATACAGCGAAAAATTTCTGGGCAACTCTGTTTTCAGGGCAAGCGCAAGTTGCTCAAAAATCCTGAATAATAAAACATACATATTCCGTACAATGAATTCAAGGCA
>Ga0210059_1003553_pt1 | contig 24984 bp, 21 predicted proteins | sample Ectturendosymbi2_FD_188042 | JGI IMG/M metagenome (GOLD analysis project Ga0210059, IMG submission 188042) | Ecteinascidia turbinata endosymbiont from Florida, USA - Sample 2 (SPAdes) (version 2) | ecosystem: Host-associated > Tunicates > Ascidians > Unclassified | place: Key West, Florida... | reverse complement strand
CTGATTTGAGGACAAACAGTTGCAGATTATAAAATGTTATCTTTTCACCTTTCAATAAATGTAATCATCATTGTGGTATCATTTAAAATCCTGGATTTGTGCCCAATCGCTTTGTTTCAACAATTGTAAAACACCCTGTATTAGTCCCAACTTAACTGGTACAGTGAAAGTGGTTGTTCGTAATTACCTAGCCATTGTTTGCCACAGAGTACTGCACAGAGTTGATTAAATGTTTTCGCCAACCAACGATGGAAAGGCAAACAACTCCTCGCAAAACTCAGCGCAGCACACATCTTAGAGAATAAAAATGCATTGCCGCTTAAATGAGCTTGTAACTGATTTCGTATGTGTTCATACTGTTCCGTTTTTTCGAGCTTCGATTAAACCCAGGTACCTTTGCGGATCTCCCTGGCGTCTGCCTAGCCTATGTAGTTCAAGTTTGGTCACATTGTCAGTGTTTCCCAGCAGTTTTTCGTTATTGTCGTGTTGTTCGCAGAACTTCAGTGACTCACCGCACGGGTATTCCCCTAGACCCTACGATTTGAGCGGAGTTTCCCTGAGCCGAGAAATGGCAACAACCGCCGAGATGCTGGCCGAGAACTTTCACCTCGTCTGGTCGAAGAAGAAAATCGCAGAACTCGAAGCCAGAGCAGGAGCGGCGCAGTCGTCTGGCGTCCAACACCCGAACGCTTCAGCGCTGACGGTGAATCCCATGCTGGTGCCGTACGATCGACTGACTGCCAGGGAAAAAGAAAAAGACAGAGGCAAAGCGTACGACTTGCTCAAGTTCCTGCAGGTGAATGTCGGTCAGGTTCAAACGCTGTTGTGTAGATCAGTGTTTTTCAACCTTTTTTGCATCACGGACCACTTTATGCAATAAAAGAATTTTGGGGAACACCAAACGAAATTTTATAATCACAATTATGATGTTTAGTTCTGTTTTGGCTCTTTTAATTTATTAAAATTAACAAGAAAGTCCTATTCGTTTGCTCCTAAAACTAATTACTTTCACGAAAGAAAACATATTTACGCTCATTGCGTTAAAGTAGTGATTTTCGACCGGTGTTCGATGGAACACTAGTCAAACTTATCAAATTTCCTGCGGAACACCTGACGATCTTTCACGGAACACTAGTTTTCTGCGGAACACCGGTTGAAAATCACTGGCCTAGGCTACCTGCAACGTTTTACTTGAGTTAATGCAGCACTAAAACAAAGACGTTTTTGGCGGGCATCGATTGTGTCTCACTTAGAATTGAATCATTGGCTAAAACAGGGGTCTCCAAACTTTTTTTGTCAGTGGGCCACATAAGCCATTACACAACAGTTCGAGGGCCGGACATCTTACGTAATGTAATTGTTTCGTGACATGTTACATTCCACCAAATCAACAAATTTTTGTAGATGTATTACTTTTTCATTATTACTTTCATTGTTTACTTGTATTTCTTTGCATTATCATTGTTTACTTGTATTACTTGTTTACTTGTATTACTTTCATTATTAGTAGATGTAGGCCTATTACTTTTCAACTTGTAACGATTTTTTATGCGATGCGCATCTTCATCCAGCTTCTTTATTCGATCGCTTCAAATGTCTGATGCTTTTTACAAATCTTCATTTTTCCTCAATTATTCAACTCTCCTGTATGGTGGAGACCAAATACAGTAGTTGTCCGGGAATTGTTTCGGTGTTTGCATCTCATCAGTATTGCTTTTGTGTAGTAAAAATATGTGGACTCTGTGTACAAATCAAGCATATAAAAAAAAGAATAAAAAGTAAGAAGTATTGGGAAAGTGTTTTGCTCCTCTCGAGGTTGGACACGTACCAACACCGGTTGTGTGATGCGCTAGCGCTGCTGTATGGGTTTCAATTTTCTGTGCTCTTGCGAATGACGATACAGCTGTGGCGAGGATAAACTGCTTTGCTCCTCTCAATGTTGGTCATGTGCAAACACCGTTTCTGTAATGTGCGCTGATGTATAGCTAACCACTTTTTGTGATCTTGTATCTGTGATATGGACTATGAGTCCGCAATAAAATATTATTATTATTATTATTATTGGCATAATAGCTTCGCGGGCCGGATGAAATGGCTTTACGGGCCAGACTTGGTCCGCGGGCCGTAGTTTGGCGACCCTGGGTTAAAACATTGTTGTGCAAATGTGTAGAGTTGTGTAATGTTCATCCAATTTTGAAGTATGAGGCGAGTGGTAGTTCAATATGCAGTGCAATTATTTTTTGAAGTCATAGTAGCATTTCAGATATATTTTTGACAGTATATTATTAGCATTACAGTGCCAAGCTGTCAGTGACAGAACTGATTAAAAATCAGGTTTGTGATGCTGTTAACTGCAGTCCACTTAAAAGTCTTTGTTTGAAGCTGTCTTTTGACAGAAAAACGTATAAAGAGTTGTCTTTTGACAGAAAAACGTTATGCGATATACAATATATATGGTAGTACCTGTTTTGCCACATGAGGTGAAAGCACGCTGGGGCTATGTTACCTTTAGTCGAACACAATTGTTTAGTGTTTATGTGGAAGGTACAGCATGCCGAGACAATGGTTTAGAGTGCAGTGGAAGGGCTCATGATTTGTGGTTAGGATTTAGCCTTCAGTTCACACAATGCAGAAAAGAAGCTGCCAACAGCTTTCCAGTGCTGAAACCATGACAACATTCATTCATGCATCTCGAATTGAGCCATTGCAGATGTCACGATCAACTAAGTAGGTCATGCACATCGATTTTGTCATGTAACCACTTCAACCAATCATGTTCATCCAAAGACAAAGTAACTCGAGCACTATTTTGCCTCATGTGACAAAACAGACATTACCTTACATTAAGCAGAACCTTCAAGCATCATGCCTGTATGTTACTGTAGAACTTGCAATTTGGCGGAGTTAATGCGGAGTCGGATTTGAATATTTTTATGATTTGCAGAGGAGGAGCGGATGCGGAGCAAAACTTTTTGGAAGAGGAGCAGATGCGGAGTCAAAAAATTAGACTCCGTCCATCTCTGCTGCACACCAGAATGAGCAGAGATGATCACTATCCGGTTTGCCGGTTGGATATCCGGCAGGATAGTGAGTTTGCAACCGGATACGGATATCAAAATTTGCTTTGAAACGGGAACCGGATACGGATATCCGATACGATTTACTCGATATTTCGTGGATTCAGACTTTTGGAAAAAGTTGCACATTGCAAAATTATTCATTTATTATCTTCAGAAGCATCTTTTCAGCCTTCTGTGCCATGACTCCGATTCTGTCTATGGTGAGATCTCTGTACCGTAGTGTCATCTCATTCTCCTGTCTGCTAATTGGAACGCCGAGCAAGGTTGCCAGATTAGCTCGTTTGGAGCCAAAAACCAGACATTTGGCTCTTTTGAGAAGCAGTTGGCTCCAAAATTTTTGTTTGGCTGTTTGGCTACTTTTTGGCTCTTTTGCAACTTTTCCTTCCACAAATTTTTGTTGGAGAAGAGTTGCGAGTGGTGCGTGTAATTTGTCCCCGCCACCATAAAACGAGAAAAGTGCCACCATACAGTTGTGTAATGCTTAATGAGCACCCAAATATACCTAAAAAGAGATAGAGAAAATGTGCAAGTGGAACGCGCAATTGGCTCATGCAGTAGCCATTGAATCTGTTCCTGCTGTACACTGAATTGTTTTAAATTTCAATGTTGGAACCAGACACGAAGTCCATAGAGCACAAGCCAGCGTTGTCACTTCTAGTGTTTTAACATTAGATCTCATGTTTTCGGAGAATTTTCTGATGTCTGATGTTTTGGGGACAAATCTGATGTTGACTGGGCTGTTGGTTTTGTTTACTACATTTCCTCTCATTTTAGGATAAAAATAAGTTAGAGTCATAATTTTCAATTTTTTTTACTCAATCTGTCCCCTCATGTGTGTTTGTTTATGGTTCCAAACTCAAGAAGCTCTCTTCGCTACGTTGAGAAATAACATTTTTTTCGTAACGCATGATGTACTTCTTCAATTAATGACAACTGTTCGCTCTGCTTCGGATTCAACGAAGTTTCAGGGTTGCTGATTTGGCTTTTTTGAAGCCAGATTTTGAAATTTTTGCTTTTTTGAACGCACTTGGCAATTTTTGAAAATCGAAAAAGCCAGAAAGCATCTTGGCTCTGACAAATTATCGTCTGAGTTGCATATTCACTGCAAATTTCTTCTGACCAGAGTCTATCACCCTGCAGGGAGCAAAGAATATTGCAAAGATTTTTTCTGTTGTCCTAAAAATGTTCAATTTAGCCAATAAGAAGCAAATAAGAAGAATGACAGTGTAATTACGAGGAAAGAAAATGCTTCTAAAGATTGAAATTGTATTATATCGATGTTTTCGACGAATTTTAATGTCCATTTTGTGTTTGGTTATGCATGATGATGTTTCATGTGTATATGTCGTAAGACTGCTACCTGGCTTTTTTGGGACAAGGTCTGGCTTTTTTGGTGAAGACAGGTTGGCAACCCTGCGAGATTTATCGCGTTGTTACTGTTAGGTATAGGAAATAAAAGCATACATGAAACTGTAACGTAGAAATCTGATGTTACATGATGTTGAAGAAGGCAACAATCTGATGTTAACGAGACTGACCCCAGTGGGAAGACTGGCACAAGCACACACTGTCTCCACATCGCAGATCGATAATAACAGACGCAGAGAGTTTTGTAATGGCGTTGGGTAGGACCACAAGATTACAGACACTTTTTGTAATCACAGTTGTTCGCTAATTCGTAGCACTTGGTGCAACACAACATCCAGTGTAGTGTACTCCAAGAGCAGGGTTAAAAATTTTTCTTTTTTGAAGATTTTGAAATTTGGCTGTTTTCGCACTGGGATTTTTTTACAGATTTTGAAATTTTGGGTGTTTTTCAACGCACGGGGCTTTCTTTAAATCGAAAATAACACAGAAAATTTGGCTTTTTTCTATCGGAAAAGCTTGACCCAGAAAATGCATGTGAGCCGCATACTGACATTCATTACAAATCTTTCCTCTTCTGACGAAGCTCTGTAACCATTGAGGTTACGAACTTCCACCCGCCTGTGAAGACTTTGTTTCCAAATTCTCATCTGAAATTAATTCAATTTTATACAAAAGCCAAAACACGGAAGCCAATGAAGGCAGTGTGCACTGTGCAGATATTGAGGGAATAGATGTAAAGCCGGGGTCTGCGAATTCTTTTGGCTGTCGAACCCTTGGCAAAATCCCAGACAGCTCACCGAGTCCCGAACCAGTTGAACTTCTCAGATCCCACTACCTCACAAATACGGGGACATCTGGATTAACACCAACTACTGATATTACATCTATCTAACTGCAATTAAAAGGCAATGAGCAAGAAACATTATTATTAATAGAGGCACAAAAGGAAAATGGCAAACTTTTCATTGCAGGTTGAGACCCCATCAATGAGAAGGGTGTTTCCTGTGAGAAACAGCAAGAGCATTTTTATCTAGCTGGAGATTGGTGTGTTTAGTAGCAAGTCACCACGCTCTTCAGCGTTCAGTCGGTTCTTCTGCTTTAGGAATGCATTTGCATGACTAACACCAGATTAAAGCGTGTAGGAAATTGAGAATGCAAGTAAAAACGGCTCGACAGCCTCACAAAATTTCGGGTATTTGACAGCGGTATTTACATGGCACTGTCACACAGTTTTTTTGCGTTTAAACAGTGAATGAGCTTCGAGATCCATACGCATATCAGGGAGTTCATCTTGCAACTGTGAATTAATGTCTGCATTTTGCACATTAAAATGAAATAACGTAACAATCCAATCCGACAGACGCATCCTCTGTAACTCTGTAGGTCCTCAAAGAGTACCTTCAAAGTCTTCACTTAAATTTAGGTGCTTTGCATATATCTCCAAATCACTGTCAACTTCCATCTTTATCCAATTTAAGCAAGTTGGCTTTTTTCTGCCGGAAAAGCTTGACCCAGAAAATGCATGTGAGCCATATAGTGATGTTCATTACAAATCTTTGCTCTTCTAAAAATTTAAGCAAGTTGGAGAAATATATAAAATGATTGCCTTCCAATTTGGATGCACTTAATTTGGTTTCGAATCCCGTTAGGATTGTATGAGTTTGAATAACAGCCATTTCCTTCATGCCGCACTGTGTCAAATCTGGTTTGCCAAACTTATGAACGAATGAGATTTGGTCGGTGACAGCACGGAACCACAAATGGTGTGCCATCAGAAAAAGTTTGGGAACCAACGTTGCATGGTTTCTTCTGTTTAGGTTGTAAAGATTGAGATTTGCTATGTTTTTCTCATGCTTTGCTTGTACTAGCTAATCTAGTGAATTTTTTTCATTTTGAAAAATTTCTAAAAAATAATGTAGTTGTAAAAATTTTCTGGTTACATTACTGTTGTGGAATGAATAAGACAAATGGACATTATCACCTGTACCCGCCGTGTTGGCCTACAGATTACAGATTTAGTATAAAGTGAATTATGTATTGTGTTTGTCATCTACTTTGACAAAGAAATGTTGAATTCCTTACAGTAATACTAAATTTTGTAATTACACCATCATGGGCGTAGCCGAGGGGGCACTTGGGCCATGGTCCATACTTTGCCGCCAACCATTTCTCCAACTTTGCAAAAAAGTCTTACTACGGTTGAATGAACATGGTGACGTCATCATTGAAATGCAAACAGAATGTTTGGCTACTTATGTCATTTTGGCTCCTTTCGGAACAGAGTTTGGCTACTTCTGGATCTGGCAACCCTGACCCCAAGTTTGTCAGCATGAATCTGTTCTTGGTGTGGCAAGATATAGGGCTCTTTCAGCATACATTGAGGACATTGTTTGCTGAGTACCTGAACTACGGCTAGCTAGTGTAGGCCTACTATGATCTGTAGTCTAGTGCTAGTACTAGTAGACTAGATAGAGCACTCTAGCTGAGTAGCTTGTGGTCTGTTGTCTACACCAGGCCTTGCAGTCTTCACGCCTATTCATATTCTACGTAAGCCTGCATTGACTGGATGTTGGATGATACAAGGCTAGATAGCTTTTTTCTTTCTTAAACATGATATGCAGTTGCACACACTTAAGAGCACTAGTGTTTCTGTATGCTTTCGAGGAATTAGTCGACTGCCATCTGCTTTCGTCTTTTTGCGATGATTCAAACTTGCACATATCTCTATTCAAGTAAGTATGTACTTTCCACGATGGGTGTAAGCAAGGAATCGATCAGCAAATTTTTAATAGGAAATCCATTTTACTATTTTTCTCTACCCTTGTTAGTCATTCCACCAAGAGTTAGTTTTTAGTTCAAGAAATTTGTCAGCCATTAGCATCAACTAGTTAGATGTTTCAGTCATTTATTTATTTGAGTAAATGTCTTTTTAATTTTTGAGTAAACACTTATTCCATGAGTCAGTTTTTTTTGTCACCACTAGTATTCTTGACGTCAGTCAATTTGTTAAGATGTTATGATTTATGAGCTTGTATTAAGAAATTTTGATTGTTGTAGTCTTGAGTTTGTTTTTCCTCTGCTGTTACTTCAGCCTTTCAACTTTTCACCTGTAAGCTTTGCTTATAATTTTCAGGACTGAGGATGCGTAATTTTACGTGAAATCGATTTCCTATTAAAAATTCGCTGATCGATTCCTTCTTTACACCCATCGTAGAAAGTACATACTTGGATATGCACATAATGTTGTTTTGTGACATTAACTTGTGAGAGTAAATTTTTAGTCAGTCATTTCAATATAAATGACATCTTTTAAGACAGTGGTATTGTTTTGAATGCTGTTTTGGTTTGTAGACTAGCATTGCTATGTAGTGAGGTTTGGTTAAAGTGCAACAATCGGTAGTATTAATAAATGAAATTGTGAATGTGAACTCATGGATGTTGTTAAAAGCTAACAATTGCTACCGAAGAAATGGTTACCTAATGAAAAGCTTATTGTGGCAAGAGAACCGTCAACAGAAAGTCTTCTGTAGGAGGGCTTTAGATTTGTGCAGTGGGGCTTGACATTCTGAAATTTGAACAAACAGCACTGTTTGATGGTGCTTCATATTTCAATTTGGGAGGCTTGGAGCTTTGTTTCGGAGGGTTAATCCCATCAAATCCCCCCTTGAAAGTGTCTGTCGAATGAACTGACATAGCGCTTCGTCTAAATCGGTTGGTATTTTTGTTGTTAGATGGTGAATTTGCTCTAAAACTGAAAGAGTTTTACAGTGATTTCAAAAACACTTTGCATTTCTCAAGCATTTTTATGCCTGATAGTCATCTTTCACAAGGCACTTGACTTAAAGGCAGCATTTGCGGTCGTTTCAATGATGTTTCAATTAATATCTCTTGCAAGACATACAAAACCACAAAATCACCGATTGTTTTGCAGAACCATCTTGCAAATGCGCAAAAAATCAGATGCCTCTCAGCAACGGCATAATGCGGCTCATATAACTCACATTAGCAAGTTTTCTTGATGTCTGTTATCTGTGAAAATAGTTTGTATCAGAAGCGATTCTGTCTTCAGGAGTCGTTTGTTTTTTGTGAAGTGCTATCACTGCAAGACGTTTAAACAAAAGACTGCCGTTTGAAATGTACATAGTCGTAGCCAATATCATTTCGTTCAAACCAGAACGGAAAAGTTCTTGTAACTTACCTTGGTAAAGAAATGTCGCTTTTTTGCTACATCACACGTTCTTTTTCGTATAGGCGTAATGACGTTACTTTTCATATTGCAATTAGTTTGAGGAGGTGCTATCTTTGTAAAAATGGTTGCAGTAAGTTTTAGTTTGAGCTTCGTGGCACGGCTTGTACTAAACTGCAAACAACTGCATAATTCGCTTTTTGCAATCGAACCAATTTAGTCTTATGAAAAGAATATCGTGTTTTAGAACCGTCAGAAACAATATTATTACTATAGTTAACAAAAGCGTTGTTTGTTTTCATGACCATTTGTATTTTTTGTACGTACTTGCACGATCACAAGCCCAGCAAAAAAAACTTTGCACCATTGAAAAATTAGGGTTTTCTCTGAACAAATGGTGATGTGCACAGGCTCACAGGAACGTTGAATAAAAAACGTAAGTTTGACTAAGCTAGGTGTTCCCAAACTTTCTCTGGCCATGTACCCCTTCAGCATTTCGATAGATGAGTGTGTACCTCTAAAACACTGTGTCTCAAACTTTTTATTCCATCGCCTCCCTTACACTCTCAACACGTCGTTTGTGCACCACAAGCCTGATAAAGCACACATAAGGTAGTAAATTGAAAGAGTTTTATTTAATGGAAGTAGTAAATAGCTGAACCAAGCAATAGAATGGCTTAACTAAGGAATTGTATTAAGACACTAATATTACGTTCAGAATTCTTGTGAAAATAATCCACACTGTAGCCAGACACACAGACGATCCACAGTGAAAATTTTACAGATAAATTGCTTTAACAAGCTCCAACGAATATCATAGTAAATGAAAATTTGCCAGAAGCTAACATGTCATAACAGTAGGCTATTGAAGTTAACCCAACGATTGATTAGTGATTGAGCGTTTTTGCCCCCGTTGTGTTGTTTTCCCCCTTATCTTTCCCTTTGGTTTTATCGCCCCCTTATCCCTCAAAATCGCCCTCAAGGGCTGATTCCGCCCACTTTGAGAACCACTGATCTAAAATTTCATATGACAAAAAGACTAAGGAAGATAATGAAAATATGTTTACCAATAAACATATACAACAATTACAGGCACTAGCTTTACAGCAGGCTGTTTGAGGAATCTCCTGCCTGGTTCTGCTCCCATCTTCTTTCAATGATTCAAGCTTGCACTGATCATTCAGCAATAATAGTTAAGTCACAACAGTGACCCACACCAACCGAATCAATCGCAATTTATTGCATTAAGGAAACTAGTTTCTTGTGACACACGTACAAGGATTATTTTTACAGCTGGTGCGGGATTATGCATGTTTGCAGCCAATCCATTCAACACTTGGATTGCACTTTCAAAAGTTAGAATGTTAACAAAATGGTGGTTGGCCAATTTGCTCTTGATATCTAAATAGGCTATCTTTACACGTAGGCTATATAAACCAGTGTTTGTCAACCAGGTGTATCGTACACCCCAGGGTGTACCAGAATTCTCCAAGGGTGTACCACCGTGATGGGGTGTACCAGATGTGTAGTCTTGAAGAACAATCACATTGTCGCGCATAGCTCTAACTCATTGTGTTAAATTTACACAGGTTTCAAAACTGTATCTATCGGAGAGTGTGAGTTCATGAATTGTCCGTCGTTTCCCCCTAGTTTGTTTGTAATGTTGGTCAGGTAGCTATTGCATGATCACGTATCCTTTCTACGTTCAATGCAGCAGTCGGGGTTCCACCCGCTGATAGAGTAAGACTGGGAACCACTGCTCTAATTTTACTTTTGTGTAAGCTAATGTAACAATCATGCTTTTTTTGCCAGTGATTACTGTACTGCTTTTTGGTAAGCTACGTAACGTATTTTTTCCACATTAATTTTCAAGTATTTAGCTGGAGCTAAGCGAGAACTTATGCCAAGAAGAACTGAATGATCTGTACGTTAATGAAACTTTACAATTTTTCTGTTCAGAATTTGAGCTATTATCTTATACTTTGGAAAGTTACTGCAGTAAGTTGTTTACCATCAAAGAAAATGGACATATGCAAGTTTTTTAAGAACACCTTAGCAGCAAAAGATGATAGTTGTAAAAAAGAGCATGTCAACCAGGGTTGTGGAGTCAGAGGTAAAATGTTTGACTCCGACCTTTACAAAATTTCCAACACCGACTCAGACCTTGCTAAAATTTCCAACTCTGACTCATTACATGAATGAAGTTTGGCTGTCAAGATTTTTTAGCAACTAGCAATCAATGGAAATCGTGATACGCAGCAAGAATTCCATGTTTCAATAAAAGTTTCAACAGCAATTGTACCATTTCAACAGGCTCAAGTTAGGATTCCTAGCATAGGAGTGCGGTGTAAAAATTGGTTCAATTGGACTTCCTCAGTCAGAGCCGGATAAAATAATCTTACTCCTAATGTTCTTAGGAATCCGACTCTATCCAAAAACCTCGACTCATTGCAACGCTGCAACCCTGATAGTAACTGTCAAGGCAAAGATTTCAGTGAATCAGGCGAGAGTAAGGATATCAGTAAATCGCATGCTGAGTGCAACATAGCCCACTTTTCCGGGGTAACGCTGAGAATCAGCAGTGCACTGTTGTAAAGAAAGCTATTCAGAAGAAAAAGGCCTACATTGTAAAAAAGCGCAAATGGAACGATGACTACATCGCGTGTGGATTTTATCGCACAAAAAAATGTTGAACCTGTATCGTTCACCGTATTGCCTGGTTTGTACAACTGTATTTGGTAATAGTAATTTGGCTCCAGGACATCTCAAACACAATTAAAGTCACAGCGCATATATTCTTATACAAAGAAAACGTCTGTAGGGAAGGTGCAGTTCTTCCCTGTCTTGAAATTACTTATATAGCTGTTGACAGAGTAAGACACAATCAACTATCAAGGCAATACAACTAAACGTAGATGTCTTCATATTTCAGCAGATTTGTATAAGCGACTGCTTCAAAAGCTGAAGAAAGCTCAGTCATTTCGTATTCATTTCGATGAAACAACTGATATTTCAGACCAGGTGTAGTGCAGTTGATTGTGTATTGTTGGGTTGTCGATGAAGATGAGGAAACAAAAACAAATGTCGAATATTACCTGTACTGTCTAAAAGTTGGAGTTTGCGCAACTGCTAGATTGAATCAGTTCATTGAGGAACATGGTTTGGATTGGACGAAGTGTAAGTTACTACCGATGGAGAAGCAGCATGCAATTAAGGTTCTACTAATGAAGTTGTCCGAAAAATCAAAATCTTTCCCCTTGACTGTTTCAACTCATTGCATGATTCATCGAGAAGCACTTATGGTTAGGAGATCGATGCAAGAAAACAATCAGCGGTCAGGTCTGAAGATTGTTCTTGATGATGTGATAAAAATTGTGAATTTCATCTCATCACATTCAAAGGAACATTGAATGTTGTCAGAAATGTGCAAAGACAATGGAAGCAGGTGCAATGACTTTGCTATATCATGCTGAGGTACGATGATCATTCAGAGGAAAAGTTTTAAAGCAGGTGTTTCACCTGCGACAAGATTTGCAGGCTTTCCTTGGTCAATAAGGGCACCCGATATACACTACTTTTCAAGACCATTTTTGGCTTGCAAAACTGTCCTACTTGTCGGCAATATTTGAGAACGCTAATCGTTTGAATTTGTCATTGCAAGGAAAGGCATTTCATGTTTCTGAAGTTGACAGTGAAGTTCCGGTGTTCAAATAGACTTGTTGAAGTTGTGACAAAGGAAATCATCAAAATTTGATTTTTCAAATTTTTAATGTATACAAAATTTCTCACAAGCTAATAATTTGGAGACGGAGGACAGCGTGATATGCTATGCCCGTGTGTGACGCAATAATCGTCTTTACGATTAGTCGAATGTTGCGTGCAGTTGCGGCCGTGGTTATCATAATCCTAAACGTTCGTTGTTGATCGTGAGCACGCATGTGTTGCGTCTGAAAGCTGCCGAATATTTCCTAGAGACCAGGCAGTGCACTTAACTGAAAAATCCGTATTACGAGATGTGAAAAGAGCAAATTTTATCCGGTATTGGCGAAGACCGGATTAAAAATCCGGATAAACCGAAAATTTTTATAAAGAAAAACATAAGAAATCATTCGTCCCACCAGTTTTATCCTGTTTTGGCGGAGATCCAGATTAGCCGAATCCGGATTAACCGAGGTTTACTGTATTCATAAATGTAAAGTTGATCTGTTGATATTCACATGTAACAAGTTATTCCGGAATAGGGTTTGATATTCTGGATTCGAAATAAAGATTCCAGAATATTGCAGAACCTCTAATTGTTCCATAATGCACATCCCTACTCATGTAATGTTGAATGTGCATTTTATTAACTTCATGACAATTTAAAGTGTGGGTCAAATTGATAAAGGCTTGTTGGAAAGGCATTGCAGTTAGCAGTATGAAAATGGACAGGCCATTTATATGTGTCATGACATCAAAACCAGTTGTTCATAACAATGTACTGACATTATATGTGGCTGTTGAAAGACATGGGATCAATCATGGCTGCAAACCTTGAAAATCCTAATCTCCCAGTGGTTACGTGGCTGCAGCTTTGCCCAGGAGCTTTGTGGTATTGACGGCACTATTGTTAGCTTTCGTTAACAAGACTATTGTCAAAACTGTTAGAAACTTCCAAATAACCTCATGCTATTTATTATCTTTGCAGGTACATAAAAACCGGTAAACACAAACCGGCCATTAACTTGTTTTTCGTCTCATGATAAATATTGAAGACTTATGTATTTGTTAGTAGCTTGCTTACTGATTGCCTTCACATCAGTACATGGTGATCTACCATGTGCTGGCAGGGATTACGGTGGAGGATCTATAGTATGTGTGTGCAATTCTACATACTGTGACACTGTTACTGTAACTCGGCCAGTCCCACTTCATTCAGTCAGTAGTTTCACATCTTCCAAAGGTGGTGATCGTTTTGGATTTGTGTTGTTAAGCTTAAAAAACATATCCACCAAAAGTGAACAGGAACGTGTAACCATTAACATTTTCAGCTCCAAAAAATATCAAACCGTGAAAGGATTTGGTGCTGCCCTGACCGATGCTGCATCTATTAATATATTGTCGCTTTCTTCAAAAGCACAACAGCAACTGCTTAAATCATACTTCAGCTCAAATGGCATAGAATACAATATGATCCGAGTTCCTATAGCCAGTTGCGATTATTCAACGAGAGAATACACCTATCTAGACACACCCAACGATTATAATCTTTCAACCTTTGCGCTGGCAAAAGAAGACCTCATGTACAAGATTCCATTGCTGAAGTCCATCTATCAGCTTTCGACCAGGCAGCTATCACTTTACGGTAGTCCGTGGACAGCTCCGGCGTGGATGAAGACCAGCGATAACGAAATAGGCCGAGGATGGCTCAAAGGAAGTGCCGGCGACAAGTACCATAAAACTTGGGCACAATATTTCGTCAAGTTCTTTGACGAATACAAGAAGCACGGGATTTCGTTTTGGGGAGTCACAGCACAGAATGAGCCTTCAAACGGCCTGCTGGAAGATAGCACTTGGCAGTCGACCGGGTTTTCTCCGGAAATGCAACGTGACTTCGTGAAGCTTGACTTAGGTCCTGCACTGGTCGGTGCCGGATACGGAAACATCAAGCTAATGATCTTAGACGATCAGCGTATGTTTCTGCCGAACTACCCCGCAACTGTGTTAAATGATCCCGGTGCCGCCAAGTACGTTTCGGGAATCGGTGTGCACTGGTACTGGAATTGGTTGGCTAGCCCCGAGCTTCTGCAAGCTACGCACGATAAATTTCCCGACGTATTCATCCTCGCTACAGAAGCTTGCAACAAGGACTCGCCCGGGCCAGATTTGGGCAATTGGGAGGACGGCGTGAAGTACAGCAATGATATCCTTGACAATTTGAACAATTGGTCCGTTGGCTGGGTGGACTGGAATATGTGCCTGAATTTGCAAGGCGGTCCGAACTGGGCGAAGAACTTCGACGATAGTCCTATCATAGTCAATGGCACTGGCGACGAGTTTTACAAACAGCCCATGTATTACCACCTGGGCCATTTCAGCAAGTTCGTCACAGAGGGTTCAGTCCGCATAGGATCATCTATAAACGCCTCCAACACTGGTTTGAAGTTCGTTGCCTTTCACCGACCTGATGGAAATTATGTGCTCATTGTACTAAATCCTACTGAGAATACTGCAGACATAGATATTGTCCATGGTAATTACAAGTTTACAACAACCGTGCCTGTAAACGGCATACAAAGCTTTTTTTGGTCCGAACCGTAGAGTTTTTAGTTTGCCTACAATCATTGTACTTACTGTATGTACAGCGTCAACACTTACGTTATTTTGATGATTGTTATTTGATCGCCCGTACGTATCACCAGACACTGCTTACCAACTGATCGAATCGGGATATGTTGCGAAGGTTGTTGGTATGCTCGTGGAACTTTACCCAGATTTTAATCACTGTGCAATTTCCGCCAGGTCACCATTGAATAACAGAGCGTCTATGCAATCCCATTGTTATCTTACCTCATCGCTTGCAATTATGTCCAGTGCCAGTTGCACTCTACAGGCTGTAAAGTTGCTTGCGCTTCTGTGTCTTGATATATATTGTACATTTCCTAAGCGCATTAAAATCTACTCGCAATCACCTCAAGTTATCAGAGAACTGATCTATGTTCTCAATCTAGTCACTATATTATAGCCTGGTGAAAACGAGATTTCCACCCGCAGATGCGTCTTTCAACAAAAAAGTTTATGTTCGGAACAGGCGCTGGTAATCAGCAGTGCTGGAGTATCTGACAGTTGAAGCTGGGATGAGTTCATCAGAGCGGACGAATCTAAAGTATGTAACATTTACTGCCATTTTGTCAGCGCAGTTACAGGCTACTGCCTATGGAAAGAAATCCTTTCTCAGCAAAGAATCAGACACTTTAAGATCTTACAGAGTATATATTTCGCCTACGATGTAGGCATCATCAGCTCTTATTCAATCTGTTTTCTGTTGGCATTTAAATAATTTAGGGGTGTTGGGCATGGAAAAGTCGGAAACCGCAGATATAGAAAAACGCATCACACTATTACTTGAGGGAAAGGCCGTATGTAATTAATTGCGAATGTGCCTCTCCTTGTGACGGAAGTCATCATGGGAATTTAGTCATGAATCTACGAAACCTAATCTCCAGTCATGAAATTAAGTTCTGGCCCGGCATTGTGTGACTAGTGGGTGAATGTTGGGTTCAGCGGATTTTGTCGAAATCAAATACTCGTCTTTATGAAACAAACAACAGTGGTCGGCTCAGTTGCACATTAAGTAAAAAACATCGTTCCAATGCTCAGTTGGAGTGGGGCACGTCGCGTAGTGCGAAAATTTTCCGCATGTTTTTAGTGGCTCAGCAACCTTTTTCTAAAAGTCTGCCGACGCTTTCAACTCATTCAGGGTGCCAAGAACAACGTACGTATTACGCAAGCAGTGGCGATTCTAAAATGAAAAAACTGCGGGGCTAACATAAATGTCTCTCCTGCATGGTGATTTTCCGTTGTAATGAAGATTGATTTGCTATAGTTAACCCTATCACACCCAACATAGGCTTGTGAATATCGTCAGAACCGTCGCCAGAAAGTCTTCAAATCGTTTAAAATTTTGCTGGCTGAAAGTTATCTGCTGTATATGTCAATCAAACGAACGTGAATTTAAGCACAAAGCAGGGGTCAGCCAAATCTCTGGGGGGCCCATGGCCCACCCAGCCCCCCTTAGAACCGCTACTGCACACAAGTCAAGGTCAGCATACCTTTTTCGTGCCGTAGGTTTCGGAACCCTGAGCTGGGGGATCTACTCAACGTCAGACCGTCATACTAAACAAACATATTACTGATTTTTGATTACGGAAGCATTACGGTATTTATGACAACTGTTCCGATGGTGACAAACATCTGCTAGATCACTGCTCCGCAACCAGCGTGCTGCGGAATAATTTTATCACAAAATATGACCATTACATTTCGCTAACTCAAATCCTAGCTAGACTGCCACTGGATTTATGTGGTTTTGTGACATCAGAACTGCAGTTTTCACAAACACATGGTAGGCCTGGCGTACAGCAATAATGATAGGCGAAGGTAGATGTTTTGCTGCGTTACTGAAACGTCAAAATCCAGTCAATCAATTTGCGCATTGCTCTTTACATTGTGAAGCCAAGCCCGTAGTCAGGTATTAAGGTTTTGGGGGCAAAATACATTTTAGGGAGGAAATATTTTTTTGTTGTTGTTTAAAACATTTTCTTGGGAACATTAACATTTGGGATGCCCCCTGTGGCTAATGTCCTGAGGGAAGTTTTGATGATCAAAATTTCACCAAAGGAATTGTCTGAAACGATGAACGACTGTATCCACATAGTCAACTTTGTTAAAGCAAAAACCTTGAATTTACGAATTTTTTCGGTGCTATGCGAAGAAATGGGATCAGCACATCAACCACTGCTGTTTCATGCGTCTGTACGTTAGGTTTCACTGGGCAAAGTTCTCGCAAAACTCTTCGAGCATGAAATAAGTCTGTTCGCATAAAGTCAGAACAACCTTCACCTAAAAATCTTGAAGATGATCGTTGGATTGCTCAACTTGCATATTTGAACACTTGAATGCACTCGACATTAAAATGCAATGCAAAACTGAAATTATATTTACATGTTCTGACAAGTTAAAGGTTTTAAACAGAAAATAGTACTCTGGAAAACTGAATTAACACGGGGATCGCTGAAAATGTTTCCAAGAAGCAATCAAAATAGAACTATTGACAAAGAAATTGTGTCGAATTTGACCAAAATCACTTAACTTTGTTACATCAGAAATGTGACCATTACTTTTTCAAAATTAATATGGAACAATATGGTTGGATCCGAAATCCTTTTTCGACAAATGTTGAAACGTCAACACAAGAATTATTCTTGCCTATTAGGAAAAATATCCTTGGATTACAAAATCACTGAAATTAAAAATTAGCGATGTTCCACATGATTACTTTTTTATTGGTATTGAAAAGGTATATAAGCGAATTGCGAAAGTGGCTATTGAATTCGTCTTCCGTTTTGCACTAAATACTTGTGTGAACAAAGTTTCTCATCTTTGGTATTGATCACAAATGATAAAAGATCCATGCTTAAATAAAGTTGTTGGAGAACTTCGAGTTGCTCTTTCAAATATTGAGCCTAATGTACAGCGTTTGTGTTCATTAAAAATAAGCGCAATCAACTCAAAATAAGTCATGAAGTGTATTGTTTACATTAGTAGTCGAGGTGTGCCGCAAATTTTTGGAAAGTTGTGAAGTGTGCCGTGAGTGGAAAATGGTTGCGGAGCACTGCTAGATAAATCGCAACTTTCCGCTAAAATTAATATTACGCTGCCTAAAGATACATCCTCTATAGATGTATTAATTGATCGAAACCTCACACTGTACCATTGATCAACAAACTGGTTGTGATATGGCCCTTACCAGCCTTTTAGTCGCAATTAAAGGCCCAGTTGCAAGCATATGCTGTATTCCGTTACCTAGCAATGCTATGTTCATGTCATAAACCGTATAATGACAACAGCAATGCTTAACGTCAAACAATGTCCCATAGTTGTTTCAGTATTTTTTCTTCTACCGGTCACGCTAACTGCATGAATCGTTTGACATCCTGTACCAGGGGTTCCCAAACTGGGGTACATTTGCTTATCTGAAGGGGTACACGTACATTTAAGGTTAGCAATAGAAGGGAAAAATATGTTTATACATAATTCATTGCAAATTATTCATGAATGTGAATTTGTCTGTAGCGTTTCAAGTTACTTCCTCTTTTGAGCTAGTTGTTCAAACCACTGCTTGGCCGCACTAGATTTCGGGGCAGGTGTTGAGGAGCCATTCGGTTGTCTCATCGTCCAGAACCGTCAGGTCGTGCAGTCCATAGGGAGGTCGATGGATTGGACATTGGAGAACAACAGGGTCGACTGTTTGTTCTTCTGTGTCACACTCACAGACCGCAGAGGAGGCCATACCCCATTTGTTCAAGCAGGAGTGGAAACGTCCAACACCGGTGTGGAGGCGGTCAAGCCGGATTGTCCGCCCACTCCGCATTCCATTGATGATCCACCCACTGCGCCGCACTTATGTTGTTGTCAGATGAACTGATGAGATGTTGTGCGACGTGTACAAATGGGTGTCTCGATTTGAGGCGCCGTGCATCTGCACTCGATGGACGGGCGAGCGCTGAATGGAGCAGATGTCCAGGCTCCACTGCGACGAAGCTCAGCAGGTTGGATGCCTGCGAGGGTTGGAAGGTTGTCCGCTGGTGTAGGACGCAGGCATCCAATCACAATTCGCAAGGCGCCGTTGATGGCGGGGTCGATGAGGCGGGTATGAGCACTGCGGCACCAGACAAGCGCGCAGTACTCTGTGGTTGAATGGACCATGGCTAGGGTGGCTATTCGCAGTTGTTGCTCCAGCATCCCAGCCTGGAGCCAGCAAGCCGCCTCAGGAGCGCGAAGCGTGATGTCAGTTTCTTGCGAAGTGACTCAAGGTGTCGGCGATACGTGAGCGACCTGTCCAACGTTACTCCGAGGTATTTGGGCTCAGAGCAGAAGGGCAGAGTTTCGTTGTTGTATTTGACTTTAAGCTCACATTTAGCTTCCTTGTTTTTAAGATGGAAGGGTGCCGACACCGTTTTTGTAGTGCTGAGCTTTAGCTTCCAAGTCTGGAGGTATTCACCTACAGTTGCCATGTCCTTGGTAAGCACCCCTTCCAATGCCTGCCAGTCTACACCAGCATGCATGATTACTTGGTCGTCAGCATATGCATACTTTCTGGAGACGGTGGTTGGCAGGTCAGAGATGTAGGTGTTGAAGAGAAGGGACGCCATGACAGATCCCTGTGGGACGCCGATCTTGAGGCGCCATCATGTGCTTATTGATAAATATATTTTTGATATCTTCCTCAGCTTTTTTGTCAAAAGAAGTTTTAGAAGCGTGGGTGTCTGAAGGGGGTGTGGGGCAAGGGCCCCCTAGGATTTTGAAATTTGACATTTTTTCCATCAACCTTTTTCCCAAAAAATTTGTTTTCTAAGTTTCGAGTGGTCAAAATGTAATTTTGCCACTTCTGTTCCCCCCTGCAAAATATTTATGGCCCAAACCTGGAAAAAAATACTTTCGGCGCCCATATTTAGGGGTACATGCCCATGTATCCAAATGCTGAAGGGGTACATGGCCACAGAAAGTTTGGGAACGCCGGTCCTATGACAACGTTGCAAAGCATAGTGCCCTCCACCTTTTGGGAGTTGATCTTCGTTTGGCGTCCGCACGTTGTATTCTTCGCTTCGCCCACAGTCCACTGAACATCAATAAAAAATCTTATCGCATCTGCGTTAATATCGAAACTGAATTTCATCTTTTCCTTTGCTGTAACTTCCATGATACGGCACGCGCGATACTATGTAACAAGGTCTATAATATTTAAACCAATAACAAATTAGCTGAACACTTTTGATTGTTTGAGTAACGTTGAATTGCTGCGTCTATTCCTATTTGGTCTGTCTGATGCACCAATAGAAATCTCGATGGCTCTTTTGCGCCGTAGATGAGTTGCTCAAATCTTGTGATAGATTTTGACTGCATCCTTGTAACATTATGCATCATTTACGTGTGATTCGTGCTGTCTTGTATCATTTTGCTTATATTAGCTAGCTCATCGTGACACCACAAGATTGCGTTAATCAGGCTAAAGCCTTTCGCAAAATTGTCGTTAAATAAATAAATATATCACCTTACTTGCTTTTCTGCACTGATGCAAACTTCTAGTCTATCGCGATTGCAAGCCGTTGCTTGGCAAGCCAAAATACGGTCAAGTTTTGGAATCCGACTGATTCCAATTTGGCAGTTGATATGTAAAAACAGTAGCTCACCAACACTTCCCGATGGTAGTTTATAATGATTCTCGCAACATTCTTGCAGAAGTAAACATTGACTAAAAAGCAACAGTGACTTGAACTTGTTTGAAGAAACAGAATGTTGCGGGCGTAAGAAGTACTTGTGAAAAGAACGGAGGATCACTTACTGCAACGTAAAAGAAGTTGAAAAACATAACAGTTGAAAGGTAAACGAAATGCGCTGCAGACGAGGTACAAAAGAAAAGCGAAATAAAACGCGCGCGCTTGGGCAAATTTAGCGATGTCAAAACAACATAACGACGTTACGCTGTCCTTTCTTCGATCACAGCCATATTTTCACCGCAGTAATCGAGAAACGCTTGCCAGTGCTGATCCTGCAAAACAGCGCAGCTGCGATAAATCGATGACCGAACTCAATGAATGCGTTCGCAGGCAAGAGGTGAAAAGGAGGGATGCCCCGGATGTTGAAAACTTTAATATATACCTTGATTTTTAAGTTGTTTACACGTGTGATCGTTGGGCTGCAGACCTCGAAATATGGCTACCTTCCCAAAGAGACCAGCGGAGTCACAGTTGCTGACTCCGACTCCAATATTGCTTTAACGCTTATGGCCATCGCCGAATCTGAAAAAGTTGAAAACTTCATGTTCGACTAACTGTTGTCGATCAGTGTTGCCAATACCAAAGTGCTTGGTATACAAATTTTTGATTCGGTATACTGTATATGAAAATGTTGGTATATTTTTGTTGGATGGTTTACTTGGGACTTTGAACCAAATCATTCGTTACATTGCAAAGCGTCCACAGAGAAACCACAGTGGTGTTGAAGGCATATACCAGGGGTGGCGAAACCGCGGCTCTTTGAGCTTTCCGAAAAATTATGTTTGCTTTTAATTTTTTATTACTGTTGCAAAACGTAGAAATATTGTGAAAAGGTACCGTGGTAGCTAGCGTGCCGTGCAGTATTACTTCGGCAAGTCGTTACAAAAATTATGATGTCACAGAAGCGTAGATTGCAAATAAATTTGTGTTTTCAGATTTTTTGGGTTGCGACTGTTTGTAACTTGGTTTTTACGATATGCGGCTCGTACGCAGAGCAGATCTGACCACCCCTGGCATCTACTGTAGTAAAAGACCAGCGAGTTTGCTTAACATGGGTGTGAGCGTGCACTTTGGGTAAGTGGAGAACGAGACTGGTAGATGGTTGGAAAGCTGCGTTTGGGAGCGGCATAAGATTTAAAGAGTTGCTGATAGAACTTGCATGGCTTCCAAAGCAAGATTCTGCTGGTGCTGTGTATTCCTTCTGCAACCTGTGCAAAAAGAAAATTGCTGACCGCAGCGCAGCTCACATGATGAACCGGTGGACCACACAAGAAACCAAAATTCAGCTGCAGGTTTTCGAAGGTTGAATTTTCCAGTGTTTAATAGATCTGTCACTGATGAAGTGAAACAGAAATTGAGCTTGCAGCTTAAACTCTATTATGCCGCTGCTCAACAGCAACTGTTGATCATCTATGGTGAAGTATTCAAAAAGCGTGCAAAAGCAGCACAATATTATAAGTTTTCTTTTGTTGCAGATAATTTTGTATATTTTTAGACTAGATTAGGCATATCCGTTGCGAGAAGAGCTGGCAACCCCGCTGTCGATCTGAAATGGTCATTGCAAACATTCGTCTCCGCCGTGATACGATGTGTTCTATACAAAACACAGTTACAAAAAATTTGGCATGTTCTGCGCTAGACCCTCCATGCCTGAGCTGCTTATATCCGATGATGTTTTACACTACCTCAAGAAGTTAATTTTTTGACAGATCACACATATATGATTTTCCAATGTGCACGTCAACATGAAAGCAGGTATGTGAGGTGTAAGCGTTGTAAGGGAAGGTATGTTGTACTCAAAGCGAGCAAGTTTGCACAAATTATGTTAACAATGTTTAGCATGTAATACTTTTTTTCATTTGCGCACAAATACCAGTAAACCAGTGATGTAGTCCAGACCTAAACTTCGAGACCGAGACCTGGTCAAAACTTAGAGACCGAGACTTCATCAAAAAATCCGAGACTTGAAAATTTGTGGATTGTGCGACAATTTTCTTAAAATTTACCCAAAAATGTCATTACCACTTCGAAGTTTATTTTTTCGAATTTCTGGCATTTTTCCTATCTGCTTTGGTTGTTTCTTATCTGCAAATACAGCAGAGAAAAAACACGTTAAATTACATAAGTTTTCCTAAGCCATATCGCTGCATCATTCAATGTATCATGGCGATAGGCTTGTGACCGAGACCTGAAACCTTCAAGACCGAGACTCGCAAAACTGGGTGTCGAGACTCCATCACTGCAGATAACAACTGCAGGGAAAAATCTGGATCAGGCAGGATCGCTTGTCTGAAACTGTCAAAGCAAGTCTCGCAGCAGCCGCTGAGGCGACCGACCGCATTGACTAGCACCAAGACCACTACCACACTCTACCTTCTTCAAGACCAGCGGGTTCCCGACCACGATCAGCAGGGCCCGGGCCCGAGTTATCGCGACGTTGAAGCGTTTCGGGTTCGCGACGAAGCCGAGCGCGGATCGCACGCAGCAGCGGTCGTCGTCGATCTCGGTCGGGTCACGTGATCGCACGGTTGAGATGATGATCACCTTTCTCTCCTGGCCCTGGAACTCTTCCACTGAGCCCACCTGCGCACAGTGGAACGAAAATAACCAGTGGACGGCGGTGGCGTCGTGCACACGACAGCCTGTCACCCTAATCTTCGAGCGAAAAAGTTTTGCGCATCGTTTTTCGATGTCTTCACCATCACGGGCGGACGAAGCTGGGCGTTTGTGGCGAACGCTTTTCCGGCAACTGCAGCGCAAAAAAATACACATTAACTTTCATCTCCTCTTCATTCACTCGAACTACCCAGGAGTGCACGGCATTTTCACTATAGCACGTTGGCCGACAGTATTGCAAGAGCCCATCATGAGCGCCGATATAATTTGCCATTTACAAACCATCTCTTCGCCGGTGAGCGTGTCCGTACCGCTAAGGGGTGAAGATTGTAAGCGTGAAGAGGCCGGAATTTTCTATCTAGGATCATGGGCATCGGAAGTGGGGCACCCCCAGTGGATTTTGAAATTCGATTCAGTATCTATCATTTACCTTTTTACTAGAAAAAATGTTCTTCTCTTTGAAATTTCACCACTGTTGACCCCCCCCTGGAAAAATCCACTGTTGGCCCCCACCTGGAAAATATCCTTCCGACGTCCATGTCTGGAATCCATTTGGAACAATCTTTTGTCGACCAGCTTATCAGCGTGGTCGGTTGATAAGGCGCGAACTGGCATGACCCTGCAAATCCAAATTTGCCGAGAGCGCTTGGAGAGGAAAGTGAATCACTGTTTCGGATTTTCTCGGAAGCGTTCGGAAAACACGATCAATAACGTCTGCAGGTTTTACCTTCAGCGGCTCGACGCGCAAGGCCTGCAGCATCATTCGAATCTTCTTCACTTGCTTCTTGTACGGCGATATGATGCCGATGTCGTTGGCAGTGACCAGATCGTCTCTGAGCAACACTTTGACGTATTGCACGACCTGGATGACCTCGGCCGCGTTGAAAAACGACGGCGAGTCGGGTTCTCGAAGTTCCTTGCCCTGCGGCCGAAACACAGTTCAGTCAAACATGGGCCCGTAGCCACGGGGGGATTCGGGGCAGGGCCCCCCAAATTGTGTTGCATCCAGAAAAATTTGTTATAAAGATATAAGAAAAACAAAAAAATTTACCCCCTAAAATGTATTCTGTCCCCCAAGCCTTAAAACCTTGCTACGGGCCTGATCAAATATCTTCCCTAGATCCTCGTGAACACAACAACAGGCATGGGCGTCGGAAGGGGGCAAGGGAGGGTCAACTCTCCCCCTGGATTTTGAAAAATGATATGTTGATATTAATAACTTTTAGTAGATGTTTTTATCTCAGTTTCAGATGTGGTAAAATATAATTTCACCACTGTTGCCTCCCTGGAAAAAATCCTTAAATCCTATCCTTCCTTACGATCCTTACCCACTGCAACAGGTTTATGAACAAATATGGTTTTGCATTGCTTTGATTCAAAAACAAAAACCTTCGCTGGATGTGAAAAGCACCATTTAATAAAAGTACAACTAAAATATAAGATTCGCCCTCTGTTTTGTCGATGGTAACATCGAGCTCCAATCGGCGCATAGATGCTTTCTTGTAGACAAGCTGCACCTTCACTGTATGGAATATCACCGGGAATTGCGGCGCTGGCAAAGATTTCCACTGACACAGTCCTTCTCGCAGTTCCGCAGGTGCACAACACTATGAAACAAACAAAACTGATGTTGTCAGTGCTACCAGCGACCTTTCAACCGTTGTTAGTGCTACCAGCGACCTTTTGAACCGTTATT
>Ga0210059_1003552_pt1 | contig 24985 bp, 16 predicted proteins | sample Ectturendosymbi2_FD_188042 | JGI IMG/M metagenome (GOLD analysis project Ga0210059, IMG submission 188042) | Ecteinascidia turbinata endosymbiont from Florida, USA - Sample 2 (SPAdes) (version 2) | ecosystem: Host-associated > Tunicates > Ascidians > Unclassified | place: Key West, Florida... | reverse complement strand
TGATTAGCAGCAGCAGAAAAGCTTTACGATGGCGCGACCGCAGAAAAAAAACAACGTGGTCTGTGCGCTAGCGATACACAACTCGACTCTCTCACAGCGTGGTGTCCACGCCGATGGACAAAACCGCATGCCATGCGTAATCGAGGTTATTTGCGCGGACACAGTGGAGCGCGCACACACGAAATCCCTTGACTCGAATGACAAGTTGATACAAACCAGATCTCACGTACGGGATACAATAGCGAGTAGGAAAAGGCAAGTCGTAATGCGAAAAGTTAAATCCATTATACAACTAAGTGTAAGTATTGAACATATAATATGCTCTACGAACATTCAAAAGTTCTTGTTTATTTGGGTTATGCCTCATGACGCACCGGGTATTGAAACTGAACCAATTTAAGAAATGTCATCGCTTTCCTAAAAACGCAACGTAAAACCTACACGAAAAGCATTCCTTTACCACAAGATTGACCACGGTGCTTCCCTATGTTGCATTTCACAACATAATACCAAAAACAAAACATTTTCGTAGCTGAAAGGAACTGCTACCACACGACGTTAGTCAGAATCTTATTTGACAACAAATTTTTTTTCTGAACCACAGAGCTCAAGATGCTACAACAGAAAATCATTTTTTTTATAAAACAGAATTTCATAAAAACTTTCAATTGTTGAAATTCACTGTTGTGCCCATGAAACAGTGATAACGTTTCGTTTCTTTCCTTGCAACAGTTTGCAACAGAAGACTCGTTGTTTTTGATTAAGTCGTATCCCAGACTAATTAGGTCAGAAATCTTGAAGAAATTTGCAATCAAGTTAGAACAGGCAAAAATTTACGCCAACAATTAGCGTTGCGAGAATGTTGACAGAATAAACGTTCAAATAAAATCTACCACTATTATTGCTGTCAATCTAAGTCAGCCGGATATATTGGCTAACATGTTTATTGCTAAAATTTACTTAATCACTTTTACGCGGAGCCGGCCGCAATTTTTGCGGACTTCTTGCCCGTCGATCAACGCTGTTAGGCGTAGAAAGATCAAGCCACTCTTTGTTGGAGTTTGCACAACTTCAAACCACCAGCTGGCTGCGTTATTTCTGATGGAGTTCATGATGTTTTCCACCACACTGTAATTTCTGTTGTGGTCAAGGCCACTAATTGGCAACCCAGATAACAGCGTGAGGCTTCCTAACTGCTGAGTGTTTGCAGAACCAAGTGCGCAAGGCTAGAAGGTTTCACACACTTCACATTGTCGTTATGAATAGATTTCCAAAGATTTCTTTTCAAACGCAACTGGTAGGCAAATAAGAAGAAGGCATTTAACCGAAATTATTTTTCATACGTCTGTGCTGCGATTGAATTAAAGTAAAGACAAAGTTGCGATCTTTCTTTCCCTGTGTTTTCACAACATGACTAATATTTTAAAATTTTCGCCTATCTTCTTATTTCCTACAAAAAATAGGCAGTTTCGTTCGTCACAACTTGGTTCTTTTAATTTACCACATGTCCATACATGGTAAAATATCTTCTGTGCAGAACACGTTCCACGTTAGTCAGTTTTTCAGCTTTGTTGGTTTCTGAGTTTTTGTCTGTTCTGGTTTTTGAATGTGCTTTAAATTAGGCTATTCTACGTAATACCGGTAATATCTTGGTTACTGCAAAAATATTTAAAAACAACTTCAGGTATTGAAAAGTGCAAACTTTTCAAAGTTTGTAATTTCTGTACTATTTTAAATAATTTCATAAACTCTTTATGAAAAATTTTATTGAAAAATCGTAAAACTTCTCTGTGATGGATGATCATTGTGGTTTAAAGCAAAAAAAACACCCCGCATCACTTGCTTACTGAAGTAAATGTCAACCATTCTGATTCATTTCTCAAACTTTCTGCTAGTCAGTGAAGTGAATTTGTCATTGAGATTGCTCTGTATAGCACGCAATATTTAAGCTTAAGTTGAAAACAATCCCTAGATGCTTGTTGCAGACGCAGAATAAATAATTTCGGTTAGGAACCCTCCAATTTCCATCCTTCTTGCACTCAGCAAACAAGGACAAGTCAAGCTGGCGTATGAACTGACAGACCACACGAAGTCATGCTTCACTGATAGTGATTGTTTCTGCGGTTTTGCCTGTAATTTTATACTATCAACGCATGACTAAACTCTTACATCGTTATCCTGCGATTACACGGTACTACGTGTGCTTGCACAAGAAGTAATAGACAGACGTTTGCTGTGTTAATGTCACGAGCAATGAAAAATATTACCTCACATATTCACTGCTGAACTTGGATGATATATAAATTTGTTTTGCAATTTTGGAAACTGGTTGAAGCTATATTGAGAGAGCCAAAGGTAATCAGGTTCACGTTTACGTGGTTTGTGCAATTTAGAAGTTACTTGCTTCTCAATCATAATAAGAGAATGGCATTGACATTGAGAAAACACTCAGTCGGTAAATACTGCAATTAATAAGCACAAGAGTGATAGATTATCTCCTTAAAACGGGCACAACGATGCCCTGCAGAAACAAAGAAAAGTCATGCTGAAAATATTGTAGGACTTGTAATTACCGGTGTTCAAAGGAATAAAATAAGCTGCATCTGAACATGCAAATAAAACGTTTGCAATTATCTCAAGTCATTTGTGTTTTACGCTTGTCATAAATGTGAATTACTGAATAGCGGTGAAAAGTAGCAAAAAATTGTTTGTCTGATTTGCGTAACACCAGTCTAACATTCGATATTTCACTTTTACGTTGAGTTGTGTTCAGAAAAATATAAGACATTGCACAAAAAGTAAACTGATGTGTTTATAATACTCTTCGCTTTCGCGGTTAAATGATATCCAACAAAAAATTGCTTCGTTAATTGCCTTCATAAACACGTTTAGACCTGTTTTATACAAACAAAACTGGTAGATCAGCGCTCTTCGACCGGTGCGCATGGTGCACCCTAGGGTGCACCAAAATATGCGTGGTGTGCACCGCTACGAAAGGGTTCACAAGGGTGCATCAGAAACTTGTCACACTCAACAGATACGTTTTACAAAAACATTCTGTTAGCAAAAATGAACCATCAACCAATGAATGCCTTTCAGGATTTAACCTAGAATTTGCACATTCTAAAATGCAAAGCGTAAGCATCAGATCGGCTCAATCTAATTGTTGTAATTAGTCGATTATTTGTGATTCATAAGCAACAGACAATGACCCGTTATCAATTGAATTATGTAGCTGAGTTTCTGATTTAGGATACTTGCTTATATAGGCCAGGGTACTTACAGACATGGGCGCAATTATATGGGGGAACGGGGGGCGTGTCAGTAAATAGGGTGCATGGGTTGCATGAGTTTAAGTAAATAGGGTGCATGAGTTCGTCAAAACATCTTTAAGGGTGCACCATAACAAAAAAGGTTGAAGAGCACTGTAGTAGAATGTTAATTTCTTAGCAAAGCATGATTGTTTTCAACTCTAAGTATAGTAACACACCACACATAGCTCAGACCTTGATCAAGCACATTAGTCAACTGCAAAAATCTTTTATTCGAAGTGCCACATACAGTTGCTGATGATATTAATGAAACAGTCTTCTGTGACTTCACTGGATTGAGTATCGTTGAACATTTCATTGTTTCATACTATTTTTGGTAACAAGCGAACTAAAAATCGCAGTGCCAGTTCTTTCACAATTAGCAATAATAAACTTATTCACTTTTGCTTTGCTTCTGAGTTTCCTTAACTGTGTCGCTTTAGATGACACAGTTCCAAACAAATTTGCTTATTTCTTTTAAAACCCCATATGTGAATCTGCAATAAAATGAGCTATCACTGAACACTTGCATCTTAACGGGCGTCATAACGCAGATTATTTCCCGCTTCTAGGACAATAGCCACCGGAACTACTGCCACCCGAACAACTGCCACCCGAACAACTGCAACCTAGGACAACTGCCACCCAGACAACTGCCACCCGGACAGCTGCCACGTACAACTGCCACCTACGAAAACTGCCACCTAGACAGCCGCCACCCAGAACGATCGCCACTTGGTAAACCGCCGCCTAGGATTTATTGAGTTATTCGCGTTTATTTCCATTAGAAGTATTTGAACCTCACAAGGATGTAGTGTATAACACAAATTTCTTCTTCTCTGACCACTTTAAAGAAACATAAGTTCAACTAACTTTGAACCTTTTGAGTGAAGAATATCGTGTCGATATCATTACATCTTCACAAACATTCTTAAGTCAGTGCAAAACTTAATTTTGTATGGGCATTTTCAAACTTTTCACAGAAAACTCTTTCATGCACGTTATCTCATTCAACCCACGCACTCATAAAACGCCTGTTCTTCCTTTCATTTTACGGTGTGCATTATTTTACCTTAGCTTTTGATTTGTGAGTTAAATGGCAGCAACAGCAACGTTACAACGCATTTTTCCTGAAGTACGCTGAAGCATTATTACAGCAACGACCAGAGGTTCTCAAGCGCTCTGCCGCGAGAAGTCCTTTACGTGCCGCAACGCAATATACCAAACTGAATATGATAGCTTGTATGTGATGCGTAAAACGCCATATCCTCGGTGAGTGTTGTCCGGGTGGCACAGGGTGTGGTGCTAACAAAAGTGCGGAAACGCACAAAAAAGTAACTTCACTCCACAAGTGAAAGAAGCAAGGAATCAATCACAAAATTTTAATAGGAAATCGATTTCACGTAACACTACGCATCGTCAGTACTATCATCTGCAAGCAATGCTAACAGGTGTGAAACGGTGAAAGGCCAACACAAGGTCAGAGAAAGTAAACAACCTCAAGACTGCAATGGAAAAACCGCGCTGACCCAACCGCGACAAATAAAACAAAACCAAAACGTCTTGCTTAACTACATGCAAACGCTGAAGCCTCAAAACGTACTGCACAAAAGACAATAACTTACTAAAACTCAACGCTATCTAACGATTATTAACACCAAAGAAAAACTCGCTTTCGGATACAAGTAAGTATTCGCAGAGCGAGGCTTCCGAGATAGCTAGAAACAACAAGCGTTATGAATCAGTCAACGTGCATTTTGGTCTCTGTGGCAACCAAGTCTCTGCGGGCACGATGGAACAGCTCTGACTGACATGAACAAAACACCTGCACACTGGCTGCGAAAAGTGAAATAAAATAACGGCCTGTAGAACTGAAATGCATCAGGGTTCAGCGGCAGAGAAACAAAATGATTATCTTACGCGTGGGAGGATCATGTTTTGAATATTAATTTGTGCGTTAAGTTTGTGATACCACTTATCTTCCCAGAAATCCAAAGAAAGGGAATTAGGCTCTTCAACAAAAGTAACGATGTAAGCCTCATATATCGACGGTTTATTCACGTTGCCATGGGAATCTGAAAAGTGCTGCGACAAGGCCACTCTATCTTTGTTATTTTCATCAATTTCCCAATTGGGTCTGTTCCAATTGCTGCGGTGCGATGACCATCTCGTAGAAAATTTGTTCTTGGTTTGCCCGACATATTGTTCGTGGCACATAACACAAGTGGCTACATAAATACCATGGTTTGCGCATGTCAATTTTTGGTTGAGTGGGAAGGTTTTATTTTTGCTCATTATTTGTGAAACATATGGCACCATTGATTTCTTGTGTTTTCCATAGTTACCACAAAGTGCACAGTGGCCACAAGGACCCGACATCCCATTTAGATGCTCTCTCGTCTTGCTTAAAGCAAGGTGCTTGCAGTTAGTAAATAATCGTCCAATTGTAGTTGGTCTTTTGTAGGTTATCATTACTTTCGGGTTTAAGTTTTTCTCTCTCTTTGTGAGGGTTATCAGGTGGTAAAAGATGTAGCCCAAACTTGTGGGTCATCTTTCTTTTCGCCTTTTGGGGCCCATAGTCTTTCCTCCCAATTTGATGCCATTGCTATCATGTCATTAGTCATGTCCAAAGGGAAACTTGAGCGGATCGCTTTTTCTTTGAGTCGGTTTAAGCTGCTGAGGTAGTGTTCTTTCCTTTGGTTCAGATGTCTCAATCTTATTGCTTCTCCAAATAAGATTGTCTTGAAGGTTGACTGTGGGTGGTGTGATTTTCCGTTTATGAACTGCCTCCCTTCTGCTGTGGGTTTAACGAAGTCTAGTTCTACTATGCAAAGAGTTAAGATTTGCCCCAATTCCCAATTGGAGTAAGTCAGTTGAGAACGCGGAATGGATCAATACCTGGCAGCATGTCAGACGTACAGAATGGAATGCAGTGCTTGGAGATAGGAATGGTACTGATTTTGCCAAAAAAATTTTTTTCGATTCCCAAAACCTCTAGACCAGATAGCGCCAAAATTGATGAAGAAACCAAAACATACGTGGAAATGTTTTTTCAAAATTAAGGAACATTAAACCCTTGGTGTTAGAAGCATACCGATCAAATAACAACTTATCGATTGAAGAAAGAAAAAGTCTGAGCAAACTGGCTAAACTAACAGAAGAAAGAAAATTTGTTATCTTCCGGGCGGATAAGGACGGTAAAATCGTAATCCTTAAGTACGAAGATTATGATGCTATTATGACCAAAGAACTGCGACAGTTTGAAAAATTGGATGTGTCTGTAGAGGGATGAGACGCTTACCTTGAAAAACTAAGAAAAGATTGCAACGACCTTATGGTCAAACTCCACAATTTGGGTGCAGTAAATGATGAACTGCTTCTGCACGTAACTGGAAAAAAAAGCAAGAGCAACTCGTATCGCAAAGTCAGCGGTGCATTGGCAAAGTTTTTTTGTTGCAATACACCCGCCTACGCCTACCCGCTTTTCAAAACACATAAGTTAAGCCCGGAGAATTTATTGAACGTTTATATCAAAGACATACCTCTGCGTTTGCTACAATCTGCTGGGAACATCAGCACCTCACAAATTACTGCTTTTCTAGAATTAATAGTAGTAGTATTAGTAAGTTTATTGGCGATAAGGAAGGTAATGAATTTGCATTTTCATAGTAAACAGTCTGCCAGGACACCGAAAAAAACAGCACGGTTATCAAGTCAGGTGTCGCTAAACAAGCTAACATTAAAGACACATCTCAGTTAAAAGGCCATGCGAGAAAGATAACTACAGTAGCAACGCAATTGAAGGGTTTTTTTGCAGGATGATCCACACAGTTGCGCGGGGGTGCTGGGTCGCAACTAGTTTCTCTCGTTAGGGTGCACCAGTTTCGCAAGGAACTGAGTTGGACGAAGAAAGTGCAAACTCAGCCAAAATGAAACTCCGTCCGGGTTACCATAACCCTTTCTCATCCATGCAAGCATAAGCTCAAAAGCAGTTTGTCTGGGGCAAGTTATACTGCAGCATCAAACCTGGTTGGATGACCAGGCGATCATCTGGATGTTTGCTTAGAGATGGTACTGCCACTGCTGAGTCGAAGGTGGTGGTTGCTCATCTTCTTTGCCCTGAAACAACATGAAAGCAAAACAGCAGCAACACAGGACAAGTACAAGCGAAATAAAACAATATTCACAAAACAGATACAAACAAAATAAAATGATTTTCACAGAACAGGTACAAACAAAGTAAAATGATATTCATGACTTAATTGACTAACATTTTATAATGGCACAAAAGGATGACTTTATCTTGTTAATTTTGTGTATTTATCATACATTTGACAGAAAAAATGGACAAGATGTTAATCTGCATAATATGTTAGACTTTCAACAAACTGTGAAAACTATATCTAGAATGCTGTGTCTTCTTTCGCATACTGTGAGATAAAGTGGGCTCGATAACGTTTTCTGAATAGAATAGACGACAGTCGCTGCAATGTATTATCAACTGAATCCCAAATCTTAGATCCATGATACCTGATTGATCTTTTGCCATGCTTGCTTGAAATTGAGTGCAAGAATTATTTACCATGGGTGGCTTTCCTGGTTAAGTGAGAGTGAACTGAACAAACTGGGACAAAGTAATCATGAAAGGTTTACGGTAGCTTGCCATTGTGCAAACAATGCATCATTTTAGCAATTTCAAGGTGATAAATATCATTTATTTGCAACAGATTTGATTGGTGGTAAAGTGGAGTTACATGTGACCTGTAGGTGGCAAAATTCATATCTCGAAGAAGTTTATTATGTAGGACATTTAAATGATTTAGAGCAGATTTTGGCACCGAACCCCATGCACCAATTGCGTATTGAAGGTGGCTATAAACTAAACAAAAGTAAACTGACTTTAGTGCAGAAGTCAGATAGTGTCTTGTCATATAAAAAATTCCAAGGTTTCGTGCTAATTTATCTTCTAGGTTGGCTGTGCGTTGGTACCAAGACAATTTATCATCTAGAATTACTCAAGTAGAATTACTCCTAAATATTTTGTACAATTAGTGTGAGCAATTTGATTGTTGCCAATATTCACTGAAAATGATGTTACTGGTTGTGGGTCGCATTTAATTAACATGAAAGTGTTTTTTTTATAGTTCAGGGAGAGTTTATTAATTCTCATCCAGTTATCTATCTTTTGCAGTTCTGCATTTGCTAGTGTGTTCAATTGTTGTGGGTTGTTGCTTGAGATAGTTGGGAGGGTGTCGTCTGCAAACATGGTTGTTCTAAATCTTAAAACTTTGGGTAAATCATTAATATATAAAGCGAATAATAGAGGTCCAAGTGTTGAACCTTGGGGCACTCCGCGGTTTATATTTTGAACATCTGATTTACATCCTTCAACCACAGTATACTGCTGACGTTCTTGTAAGTAATTAGTCAACAACTTTAAGGGTATGCCTTTAATTCCATAAAAGTGTTCAAGTTTGTATCAGAGTATGCTGTGGTCAATTGTATCAAATGCTTTAGAAGGATCACAAACATAGCACAAGGAGAGTATTTTTCTTCATGATTTTTCAATAGTTTTCATGAATATCATAGATAGCCATTGATGTAGACAGTCCACTACGAAATCCATATTGGGAGTCAGATATCATCTTATTTTGTTCAACGAACGAGTACAAGCGTGTATATATTAGTTTTTCAAAAATTGTGTTGAATGGAGACAGCAGGGATAAAGGTCTGTAATTTGTACAGTGTTTTTTTTACCTCTTTTATGAATGGGGATTACTTGTGCACATTTTAAGCATTCAGGGTAGATTCCTGATTTTACGCATCTATCAAGGAGCTGTGCTAAAACAGGCGATAAAGTCTGCTTACATATTTTGAGAATGTGTATAAGGATGTCATTCATTCTTACACTTTTAGATGTTAGTAGATTATCGATAATTATTTTTACCTCTTCACTGGTTGCCTCATGAAGGACAAATTATTTCTGGGGTCCGTGGCATGAGACCGGGTTATGCTTATTAGCGGGTGAATTATAGCAGCTGCCAACTGATTGCCAATAGATACAAAAAAATCATTAAAGATATTTGCCATATGGGTAGGGTCACGGGTAGGTTATTGATTTCCAGGTTTTATCAATTCATCTGGGGACGTTGAACCTTTTTCCTTGCCTTAAATAAGAGAATTTATTAGTGTCCATGTTTTTCGGGGATCATGACTGTTGGAAGATAATTGTGATTGATAGTATTTTCTCTTACTCATTTCCATGATATGAATAGGCTTAGCTCTGTCTTTCTTATAATGATTATGGGCTAATGATTATGGCTAACTTTCATTATCTGGCTTGGTGACTGGTTTGAAAGAGGTGTAGTCAGTTTGAACCAAATGTTAGCAAATTTTTCGCAATTTTCTCGCTTGTACCACGTTTAATTTGTTTTAGCGTCTTGTTTGCAAAATAATAAAAATTTTGATCTGCGTTTAATAAATGCGAGTAGCCTACAAAGAAAGGAACATTTTGAACATTACCTGACCCGGACTAATGCAGGTCTTATCTCTGGTTCGAACCAGAGTTCTATACATTTTGTTTTTATTGTAAGACCAATTGTTATCCATGGTTTTTGAGAGAGTTTCTTTTTTGACCTAGAGAGGTTTTTCAATGGAGCCTGTTGGTTGAGGCTGTCACCCAAAACTTCTAAGGTTTGATTAACATCCTTACTGGGGTCACCCTCAGTCTGAGGTAAATGTTGAATCTATGACTAATTGTCTCAAGAAACATTTCAGAATCAAAATTAATAAAGTCACGCTTTATGATAGGTTTCTTGTCAAGTATTTTAGTAGTTTTTGTTCTGATTAGCATAAAAATTGGTAAATGGTCTGACAGGTCATTGATAATTTGTTCCAGGGATTACTTTTTCCAAATCAAAAGTAGTGTAGAAGCGATCAATGAGTGATGCACTAGTTGCTGTTACCCTAGTTGGCCTGGTTATTATTTGTTGACAATTATAACTTTCATATGTTTCAATATACAGTATTTATGGACATTTGATGAGCTTGTGTGGTGTAGAAGATTTATGTTAATATCTCCACAAATAATATATGGCAGCCTCTTGTCACTTAGATAGTGTAAAATAACTTGCAGATGATAGGACTGACAATGCGTAGTGTTACGTGAAATTGATTTCCTATTAAAAATTTGTGATTGATTCCTTGCTTCTTTCACTTGTGGAGTGAAGTTACTTGAATACAGATATGCGCAACTTTGAATCATCGCAAAAAGATGAAAGCAGAGCCCAGTCGGCTGATTCCTCTAAAGCCTATAGAAAACGTAGAGCTTTTATTTGTCGCACATGAAAAACTAACGATTTTCAACATTTCAAAATAATTTTTGAATTTTTGAATCGTTTTTTTGTATTCACTTTTATTGCACTACAAAGAAAAACATGAAAAAAGTGTGGGAACATATTTCCGCCCCACGATACCCTTGGGGTGGCAGTTGTCCGGGTGTCGGTTGTCCGGGTGGCAATTGTCCTAGGTGGCAGTTGTCCTGGGTGGCAGTTGCCCTGGGTGGCAGTTGTCCGGATACCTTATTTCCAAGTTACGCAGTGCATACTCAGCAACTATAGACCTCATTGTAATGAAAGCTCAACCTATCCAGCTACAGAGATGTTAATTTTCAAAATTTTTATTTGTAACTCCCTAATCATTTGCGATTGCAAAAAACGAGATCTTGAAACAAACATTTGATGATTCTATAAAACAAATTGCACTTTTGCATTAAATTTCGCAAGAAAATAATTTTTTTCTATTTTCGGTTAGTTTATTTTAGACTTAGTGACATGCTTACCAGTATATATTTCTAAAACGTTTTTGTATACTTCGAAGATGACCCTGTAGGCTTGACCTACACCTCGTGCTAGTTTGCTTAATCTAATAGCTTGTTCTGTCATTCTTTGGAAGGCTACATTGCTTAATTTTGCTTTTGTTTGTGGTAAACCTCTAACGTTTTGCTCCTCCTGGAGCACAAAATATGTATGTGAGAACAAGAAATTTTTGTGAGCGTCAGTAGGAACCTATATCCTACACGTCATCAGCTGAAAAAAACCTACGCATTCTTGTCCATTGATCTGATCTAACATTGAAGTGGGTGCTCCACAACAGCAAAAGCAACACCCAAAAAAGCTTTAAAAGTGCTAAAAATATTTTAGCGTATTTGTTCGATATTCAGATATTTTTTGCTTGTGGAACAAGCGCAACAGAGTCTCAAAGACAACAAAATACACCCAATTTTGGACGTTTCACCCCTTTAGACGCACAAAAGCAAAGATGAGGATAAATTTGTTTTTGCAAAGATGACCTTGTATGTGACATTTCTTGTGCAAAGGTAATTTTTTCAACGAGAGTAGTTTCAGCAGCAAAGCTCTTTGAATAAAGTCAATAATTTTTTGCAAGGAGCATAAATCGGGTTTTCCCCAGCAGTACGTCACAGTGACGTCACATATACGCAGAAATATGATTATAAAATGAGATTTGCTGTGCCCTTTCCAACAATGTTTAAGATTTTGATGTAGCTCCGGCGCATTGTGTGATACGACCACAAACGTAGATTTCTGTTGTTTTGGGAGCAAATCTGGAATCACAGGGAGTTGCCCCAACAGGTAATTGCTGACCTTCTTGATATCAAGATTCATCAAGTACGTCGAAGCTACCTGCAACTGCTCAACGCAACTTAAAGCTTGGTAAATTTGAAAAATTTTCTATACTTCACAAGTAGTGTCCTAGATTGGTCTCTGAGTTATTTTTCGCAGCAATACGTACTTTCCAGACGCGCATGTGCGAATCGTATGGTGCTGCATGGTTCACATTAATCCTAAGTTAGGAATGTTGCGCAACGTTCTTGGTGTGGTAGAACAAAAGTGATTAAAATTCTGCCAACAGAGTAGGAAAAACCGGCAAAACGTTTATAAACCTTGACTTACATTGTCTTCTCTTATTAGCAAGCATGTTGATGAATTATTTTCACCATGTTAGAGAGTTGAAAAATTTTAGTCGTCATTTTGAAACAAATTCGTTTGATTTGCAGTAACGAGTTTCCCCTCAACAACCTGATCAAATTCGATCAAGTTGTAAATAAATCCAATAAGAAAAGGTTTTCACGAGTGAGAAGTTGCAAAATGTTTATCAATGCAATGATAAGTGTGCTAAAGTCCTCCTAAAATGCTGTGGTCATCTATTACAAATTTTAGCAGTGGTCTTCACATCGAAACACCTTTTTTTCCAAGTGAAACCATAAAAGTACATACAGTTTCAACGATGTGTTTCACTTTAAGTCGTTACGATTATAAATCTTGACATTGAAAGAACCACTGGTCAATTGGGTCAGGCATCCTAGGGCGACGTGGCACCCACAACTTTGGGCAAGAAAACAATTTTAGGTTTTGGAAACAAGTTGTCACATACAATGAATTGTTGGTGCACTTTTCTTATGACAAATACGAATATTTCTGGGTGTACCGTTTCCGCGAGCTGTAGAGAATTTAGCACTAATCATGCTCTCAATGTGATCTTTAAAATATTTCACCTATTTTCCACCTTACGAAAGTCTATGCATCTACAATTTAATAAGCCTCGCAATTTCTACAGAAGTTGTTTAGGACACAAGATGGTAGTCAGCGCAAACATTTGTCGCAATCAGACAAGCTTTAACTTGCGATCAGTCTTCGAATACGGTTTCAAAAGATATGATTTCCACTTTCCGCAGGCTAGAATATTGGTCTTAGATTTCTCATCAGAAACATTTGCTGTTTCGAATGGTAGAAGTTTTTCATTATGCTTAGAGCCATAAATGTTACTGAAAAATATTAGATAAAACCGCATTTTACAGTGTGATCGCGTAAAGGCAGCTATGTCCAACCCGCGGGCCGCATGCACCCCAGTCGATGGTTTTGTGCGGCCCAGTTCAGATGTTTGCTGCACTATAGTAAAAGTATCCTACATACTGACAAACTGACAAGCTTATTTTGATAATCTTGAATTTTACATTTTTGATGCAGGTGGTCCTCAGTGCCACTTTATCACGTCTGTTGCCATTGCAGTTATAATTCGAATCGAACGCTTTCAGTACATTAGCTTAAGCTAAATTTAGATTGTTGAGCTCAAAGTAAGCCATCCAATGTGCTGCCCTCATTAACATTTTATTCAATATGCGACCCTGGTCAATACAGTGACATAATTTTCTGCTCAGTAAGCCATGTGAGTTGGACATAGCTGCATAAAGGAGAAGAAAATCACCTCATTGTGTTAGTCTAGTCAGGCGACGTAAAGTCATTTGATGTCAAATACAGTAATTTTTCAAATAGAACTGATGAGCAAAGATAGTAGCGAAACTTTCTTGACGCAAAAATGTACATAAGCCTACTAAGTTACCGTGAGCTTCAGTATGTTCAAAACGTCACGTAGCGTTGCTATAAGCAATCACTTAATGTCTAGTTATTTCGCTGGTTTGCGACTCTAACGTGAAAAAAATGATCTTGTACCCAAAATCATTAAATGTTTGTTTTCAAAAAATTAGTGCAAACCACTCACTTCAGAAACCTTTGCGTCAGAGTGCTATCAACACTTTGCTCGTTAACGAATGATTTTTGTTAACGAAAAACCCGTTAACGATATGACTCATGTGTCAACATGTAAATCAGTGTTCATAATTTCTGGCAATACTTCTTTTGCCTTGAATGAAAATTTGTCTAATGAAAATTCCACCTATTGAGGTATTTCGTTGTTCAAAAATCGTCGTCCACGCCATATCGCTGTCCATCAAGTTAAGAGTAATCGTGATTCAGTCAGTTGACAGCAATCTTACTTGGTATGTGCCCAACGGTGGTACCTACCGACGGTAATTTTGCAGCTGTTTGAAAAAACACGATAAGACCTGCATTAGTCCGGGTCAGGTAATGCTCAAAATGTTCCTTTCTTTGTAGGCTACTCGCATTTCTTAAACGCAGATCAAAAATTTTATTGTTTTGCACACAAGACACTAAAACAAAGTAAACGTGGTACAAGCGAGAAAATTGCGAAAAATTTGCAAACATTTGGTTCAAACTGACCACACCCTCTTTCAAACCTGTCGCCAAGCCAGATTATGAAAGTTGGGTTTTTCTGGCCAAGGCAAGGCGACAAAGTGGAATCTTTTACTGCTCCGGTTGTTTGTCACGCCGGGAATCTAAAGAAAACATATTTGTTAAGCACGCTAAATGATTTCCGAATAGGAGAATAAAATCTGCAAAAATAATGTTTTGTGTTTCGTTTTGACACCACCAGGTTTGACGTTGATGACCGTTAAGACACTTTGAGAGACTGCAATCATTTTAACTGAATACCGAGACGGTCATAAAACGAGGTTTTAGTGCATTTTGATGGTGATTATGCAGAGAGGTTCTACCGTATTTTGAGAGACCGTTTCGGACCCTCAAAACACCAAAAACAATGAACAACACCACCACGTTTCCGAACTTTTATTGACCGCTTTCAGATAAACTGCATGGGACAAGCTGTTCCTAACAGACTTTTGCTAAGTACATGCGTTGTTACCAGCACTGCGGTTCTATGTTTAATTACTGTACTTCTATAAGATTGCAGAAATCCAAGTACAAGTTTTTAGCAACATGATTCATGATTTTTTCACGTATCTACAAATGATATTTCTCAAGACCTATTAAATTGTGTAGCTTTGAACAACGGCATGCACGTTTTTGTAAGATCTTTCAATATTATGTGAAACATTCTCAAATTTTTTATAAGTCCATTTAAAATCCTTTCGTGAAGCAAAACTTTTTTCATGTTTTCTTGTTTCTGTTACCGATATTCCTGGGCCTGTCATAAGTTCCGTAGCGTTTGTGAAGGGAATGCCGAGGCAGCTTGGAATCGGGATTTTCGCGTCAGCTTGCAGGAATCCGGTTAAACCATTTTTTTACAATAGATGTCACCTTGTCGGTGCAGCTTTGATATGTTGAGGAGAGGCTTCTCGTCACGATGTTTTTTTTCTGCAGCAAACACATGCGCTTTCAATCTTTATTCTGAATTTAGTATTTATTGTTACCAAGTTGTAAAACATTTTTCTTTGCTCAAACTGGACATACGTACAAACAAAACTGGTTTTCAGTTTGCCTCTACGCCTAGGTTAGGTGGTGTCCAGCAACATCTCGTTACGATGATTTCACATGATTCTTGCATTAAACCACCGTTTGTAGTGTTCGATTCACGTCAAACTAGTCAAACAAGTGTATTTTTGATTGGCGCAGAGGAGCCATAAATCAAATAGTTAATATCTGTAGGTGTGATGTACCGATATGTTTTTTAGCAATGATGCATGACTGACATATACTTTGACAATATTGTTTCTGGTGTTGTTTGTGCTTTTCGTGGGTTTTCAACAATTGGAATTTATTTCAGACATTGGAAACGATAGTAGTAATGGTTACCGAGATTTTTCATCTAATTAATTGTGTTTCTTTAAATTGAAACTTTTGGTTTTCCAAAATATTCATTTGTCAGGATGGCGGAGACAGTTCAGGTATGCTTGATATCAACGTTTTGAGCATATTTGTGTTAATGATTTGAGGTTAAATTTTTAGCACTAATTTGTAAATTGTTTGATGCGTTCTGCACCGTAGTCATACGTAATCATGGAAGGTGTAGCCAAAAGCAAATGGGATTAAACAGTAATGCAAAAAAATATCTCCTTGCCCACGAATTTGGAAGTTATTTGAATCAGGAAATCGATATTTTTGAAGAAAAATCATTTTTATCACAACTGTATGTAGTAACAGAAGTAGTATTCACTGTGTTTTGTTAGATGGTGCAGGTGGTTCAATGCAGGTGGCTACCACCCACCCTCATGGCATCCAGGAACCCTATCACCGCGACTGCACATATATGTATTTCAAGAATTTTTTGATTTTTGGCCACCAATACTTCACCTCTGATTATATTTTCCTGGATCAAGTCAAGCTTTTACTTCACCTTTTGTTTTGCCTTTCCACAAATATTTTAACTTCCAAGTCCATGGAATTTTCGAAACACTGACACGCAAATTTCCACCAAGTTTTCGGAACAATCGTGAAGGTACTCTAAAGTTTCCTCAGTAATTTTTTGCAAGTCAGTAGGATCATGTTTGGCTGGACCTATCCTGATTGAACCAGTATATCTGTCAGCACAATGATGGTTGTGGAAACAGAAGCCGTGAATCTTTAGGATGGTTTTGGTTTCTAGACAACAACTATCCACCGGCAGCTACCTTGTTCCAAGTCGCACGTCGCCATGTTGAACATGTGCTGAATTTTAACGCATCTGTCATTCACTTCCCATTCCATCCATTGCCTTGCGAGGAGTCTGGTTCACTGGACGATGGTTGGTTTGAAGCTATGATCCAGTTGATAGCAAATAAAATGTCCAGTCGGCATGGAACGGTTCATGCCTGAAGTGAGGGAGCTTGAGGTAAACCCAAGAGTCCTTTTGGACAGCATGATGTTATTGTCAAATTCGTCACAGCAAATAAATTTTGGGTCTTCTTGATGCTCGCAATGAATAACACACAGAACTCCAAGTCCATGACATTGTAGCAGCGCGGTGGCTGTTACATGCGGCGCTGAGAATAACATCTCCAGTAGCACGAAAGCTACTGAAAATTGCTTTAACCTAGTGCGTTAGCGTGCATGCAAGCCACAAAAACATACATGTTTCTTCATCGGTTGGTGCAGGTCAGAGTTGGCATGATTGACAAGGATGAAATAAATGCTCAGTGGAAAGTCAGATAAAAAATAATGAAAAGTCAAACCAGGAAAGAAGAAGCTGGTTTTGAAAGCTTCCAAGCCCAACACCTTGTTTGCGTTGAACGATGCTTCGACCGCTTGCACAGAGGGCCCAGGTTTTTGTAATAAATCAAATCCACCCTTGCTGGTCCATTTTTGTTTTTCCAAACTGTTTGGCACAGGCTGTTGACAACAAGAGTATTGCTTATCCTTTTTCAAGAAACTGTAAAAAACTTCGTGTGGGAGCAAAATCAACTCGTTCAGCTGAATTCTAAGGCATGGAATGGAACCACTCTAAGGCTAGAATAAGAAACATTTATGCTGCTCCGCGTTTTGAGATTTGATAAAATTTGCATAATCGATTCTTGGAACAATGTAGTTTGTATATGTCAGAAATTTCAGTTTGAACGTTGCTAGGCAAGGGAAACATTCACTTTTTTTCTTATCTGCTGACGGCAGTTGGCGGCACACTTGATTTTGTCCAGCATATATTCCTGAACTTTGCTTTTTGCCGGGGTGGCTGAGTTGAACACTTCTGCTCAAGAAGCGCTGCGGCGATTCATTCAAAGGGTCGAATACACAACCTTCCAATTGAGAGGCGAACGCTCTACCACCGAACTATCGCCACCCCAATACCATTGTTGCAACCTCTGTTACCTCTCTGTTGGTGTTGTGTTAGATGTACGATTCACCACGACCGGGATATGCAAAAAGAGCAACACCCATGCATATGTGGTGCGAACAAGCAATTATAGAGTGATCCCAAATAGAGTGATTGTGATGTGTAATCTCTGATGATACGACCATGTGAACGATTGAACGTGATGGCTAGCATGCGCGAAGAGTGATCATGGCATGTGATCTCGCTTGTGTTTCAGTTGACTGCATCACCTTGAACTACTGAGGCAGGCACAAGAGAAAGATGGCAATTCGGGCCATTAACTAACATGAAAGCAACCAGCAGCAATAAAGTTGCATCACTGACTTCACTCTACAACTACTAGGTTGCACTATCATTATACACGGATAAGTGAATTACGATCTTTCGTTTGTGGTGACCACTATCACGGTGATTTGTTACTCATGGGCACGATCTAGCGGTGACCATTTATTAAAATTTGGCACCATCTACCGGCCGCCACACTTGCTGCCACAGTGTGAAGCTTTGCGCACTTGCCGCTCGGGCTTTCCGATCGCAACAAAGTGGTGCTGTGACCAGGATGTGAAGGACGTGCCAGGTGCAGCCTTTCGCAAAAGGAACAAGCAGCTGTTCATGTCACTTTGGCGTTACTTCCTTTAAAACATCCGCTCTACCTTATGCAATATTAGCAAGTTAGGGCCTCCCCGACAAATTATACACAATTTTTAAAGCACCGGTTGTAAAAAATGGCAACATAATACACAAAATACATATTCGCATAGTCGAGCTGATGCGGTTCCAGGGCAGCATGAGGGTGCTGGGTGGACGCCGCGCCACCTCCATAGAAACACCTGCACCACCCAACAAAACAATTGTTAACACCACTTCTATTGGTACTGCCTCCATTAAGAAATTGCACACATTTTGATTTTGCAGTAATCCCTTACTTTTGTTTGCCATATTTAACGCAGAGGATGATTCTCCAGTAACTGCTCCAAATATCTTATGCGTTTAAAAGCCTGATGTGTTAACCGAGAAGCCATTATTCTGCAGAAATAAATATACTGTCATTCGAAATAAATCTTGGTTTAATGCTATGTTTCACAGACAGCATCTGGAAGTTATTTTATTTTTTTTGAGAGGCATCCATCCTTATGAGAATGTTAGAAACCTGGTTATTATGCTCCCGATTAATAACAGGTCATAAACTAAACGTTTTGTGTAAATTGAAAGGAAACTGAAATAAACACTGCCAATGCATTTATTTCATGTATTTCATCAAAATTCGTATCATTATATTTCAGAGTTTAGACTAGGCGTTTGGTAAAAATTGAAGAACAATTGAAAAAACGCCAAGTACAACCCTTTATCGCCCGTGCCGGCCACTCGGCGAAGTTATGATCTGCCATAACTCCTGAACTGATTGGGCTTTTTGAATGGAAGCAACTCATTTTTTTTGGCACGCAAAAACCGGGTTTTCCCCCAAAATGACGTTACAATGACGTCACCGGTGTGCGAAACCTACCTCAAAATATTTGTTGCTGTCTTGCGGATCCGACCATGCCTTCACTGACTCTCTAGCCTAATCCGTTCAGGAGTCACTGTTGATCGTAACTTCACCAGCCACTGTAGTGGCCCGCGCGGGCATTAAAGGGAAAAATCACATTTTGCCAGAGAATGAGCTGTTTATGTCATTTGTTTTTTGAAGTGCATATTAGGACAGTTACCCTGTAAGCTCCAATTCTTACCTTTTAACTGCAGGCAACTTCGCTTTGTGGAAAACTGCAGCCCAACTGGCCCCTGGTCTTTGCAGTTTCTCAGTTGAGGAATATTCATGTTGTGAATTGTTTTCCTTGGACCTTATCACAGCAGCATAACGCATTATAATATATTATAGTAATCATGTTAGCGCTATCTATGTGTGTGTTCTTTGCCATCCTATGTTTATGTTCTTTCATCAATGAATGTGTTCCTTGTCACCGCCTTGTGCGTGCGTGTGAGTTCTACTTCGTTGGAGGTGAGCGTGACGACATGAGAAAACATCGCAAAGACTTGCATTAAATTAGCGACTGTTCGCTGACGCTATATTTACCAGATGTTCGTGAAAAGTTTTTTCAGCTTCACGAATTTGACTGCACCGAATTTCAATGCATCATCGACAACAAAGGAGAGCTTGGTTGCGGCGCAAATTCTGCAGTTCGTCTAACGTTTCATGACAAACTTGATAGGGTGGCAATCAAATGTTTCCCGGTCACTGGAGGCGATAACGATAAAGAAAGGATTGTGAAAAAGTGGGTGTTTTTATTGAACTTGTATATGTTTTGTGGGTTTTCGATACACAGTCATTTTTACTCTGAGTAGACAAGCGTGCTTTATGTGATGGTGCATTACTATTTACTCTGTACCTTGGATAGTTAATATTTCATGAAGTAATTACTTAAGTAAATGCTGTTGTCTGCGTCGCTCTTCGCAAAATTCGATTTGTTTCTTTGCAACAGGCACCTGATGTTTGCATTACCTCAAAATTCGGAAATATTCAATTTTGCCCCAGTGGCATCGAAAATCGATCTTTTTAATCGAGAAAATAATGGATGAAGCGCTACACACATTTTAAAATTAAAATTTCGACTTACTTCACTGATGTGGCTCAAAATATAAAGTCTGTGAATTTGCTACTTGTTTGTGTGAACCCCAGCTTTTCGCGCTTTTTCACAAGAATAAAGGTTGAACATATATTGTATTGAGTAACGCCTTCACTCCAACACGCAAGGCGCTTGAATTTAAACACGCATCGCAGTAACATGGAATACGCAAATATATGAAGGAAGACGAGGATACATACATGGCGGTAGTAGAGAGTATACGCTTGATGGCGCTAATACATTTACTTTGATGAAACACAAGCTTTTGAGACATACACATGAATGACGTCAACATGCTTATAAAGCAATCTTCCCACTGTTTCAAAATATTTACCAGTTTTTCTAAAAGTTCAAAATTTGCGATGAAGGCTTTCAAAGAAATAACAAACCGAACCGCTGCTTTACAGAAAAATAAAAAATATTCGATCACGTTACCATGGACAATAATTACTTGATAAGAAATACTACGCATTTTTTTACTATTGCATATTCTCCAAACGTGGCAGTTTGCTAACACTTTTATTTTGCAAACATCAGGTTTTAGTAGTATAAAATATAGTTTGTCAAATAGAATATTAGTTTCAAACAAATCTATGAATGTTGCTGCCCACTGACAGCCGATTTTGTAGTGTGGTTATTATGAAGTTTCTTTTTTGATCAGTTCGCGAAAAGTTTCATTTAGGCACGGATACAATGTATCAATTCTGTCAAGAGCGTAGGGAGTTCATAGGGAGATGATGTTGCATGCATTCAAAAGCTCCCCTTGCTAAATGAAGGGTAAACCACTGTTGTGGAGCGCGGGTCATTCTTCCAACCAAGCAACCTGACATTCTGAGGTTGCCAAGCCGAAGCAATGGAGTATATAAAGGTTCTCACTACATTTTCCTTTAATCACTCTACAGTAGCACTCTAAACAGATTATTTTTCATGCATAAGCTCAAAGATAAAGTAACTCAGCAATGCATGTGAACTTGAAGCACGAGTAACCAAGCGAAAATTGATCAGTATATCAAAGCATGGCAAAACAGCGATGAGCGTTCGCAGGAACGGCACAGAACACCGACAAACCGTAATGATGTTGATTAACAGGCTGTCATATCAACCGTTAAGCTGTTCATAAACAAGGACTTTGCGTGGAATCAGGGGATAAAAAATGCCAGAAATCACGCCTTAGTAAAGAACAACATAGCAAAGCACATATGCAAGGCAACCAGTGCAACAGTGGGCGCATTGGTCAAGATTCTAAATATATTCGTGAAGAGTTACAAAACATAAGCTAATTAATTGTAACTTGCATGTGCCATAGATTGCAAAAAGAGTTTCAACTCATTCAGAAAGCATTCAACAACCACGTTGTTCGAGTTTTCGGCTGGGTGAAATGGCCAGAGGCAATAGGATTAGCGATGGAGTACATGCCCGGTGGAAACCTGGCTCAGTTTCTTGACGATGATGTTGTTGGGCCTTCAATGCTGGTCTTCCTTCGAATTTTTCGCGAGTTAGCTTCGGCTCTTGCTTTCATACACCATCTTCCAGGAATCAAAAGAATCGTTCATAGTGATCTCAAACCGGAGAATGTGTTGCTTACGTCGCAATTGCATTGTAAAGTGAGTGACTTTGGCAGTGGTCACTTGGTTGGAATCACAGGTTTCACTACTTCGCAAAGCGATTCTCCGAAAAAAATGGATATGACCCTGGCTTATGCCGCTCCTGAAAAGCTTAAATCTTTGAACATCAAGCCCAAAAAAGAGCAAGACACCTACAGTTTCGGGATGATGTTGTACGCAGTTCTCTCAGGGTCTCCTCCCTATCAACACACCAGCCACGAAACCGCATTCAGAGAGTCAATTATTAAGGGTGAACGACCTGACGAGACGTCAATCGATGACATGAAAGCCACCCTGTGTGCATCTAAACAACACATCCTTGATGTTCTTCGATCAATCATGAAGATGTGTTGGGTGCAAGATCCTTCAGATCGACCCAATATGATTAAAGTCCAAGACGATCTGCAATCACTTCTTGACCTGCAGAGTGAGGAACAAATAGCGAATGAAGTTAAAGTATTGCTAAAGTCCGTTCGCATTTACTTTCCAAAAAAGGAGGAGAGTCAACTTTTGCCATTGCATAAGTTTTCACCAAAACAAGGAAGGTTTGTGGAAGGTAAGTTTTGAATTTTTTTATGAGATGTCTGAAAACGGTTTGCTGAAACATTTAAATATTCGCAATTACATGCTTTTAGTTCACGGTATGACACTCTGCTTTGCTATATCTGGAGGAATCCTGCTGTAATACAATTGACGCGCTTGCAATTTTCTAAAAATTTTTCTTTTCAAATTACTGGTGTAATTTCATCCTCGGATCCTCGTCACCAACAACGCAACTGCAACTTTCCGCATTAAAAACGTCTCGAGCCTTGGAGGAGCACACCGTCACAGCAAATTGGCGGAGCCTTGGTGGAGCACACCATCACAGCAAAACACCGATTGGCCTAAAACAAAAAGCTTAGCGTTCGAGACTGATTTTAAGAAACGTTGTTTTCTCGAGTCTTTCTTTATAAACACAAACAGTAATGTTATGAACAGCAAAACTAATGACCAATTCTGCTCTGTGTATAAATCTTCATTTGGATTGAAACAACGTTGTGCTATTGTAAATGATGTTTTGTGCTAGTGATCGGTGTCTCGCGACACGGTTGCAATTTAACGCATCCTCGTGGACCGCATTATTCCACACACTATTTACGCTCTGCGATCACCTTTGACCTACAGGCCCGGGGTGCTTTGGGCATGCTATGTTGATTACATTACTGGGATTGTTTTACTGCGGTGAGCTTTTACAAAACGATGAATACTACCAAGTCTTGTTCTGCGCCCAGATAAAGACCGGTCATTGACAGGCCGACACGTCAGTGTATTTTTGTTTAATTTCTTAAAGAACGCTCGCCGGTCGAGCCCTTTTTGCACATAGTGCATCCACAGGTTCGAGCTATCAATTATGCGATTCAAAACAAGCAGGCTAGTTTGTTTATTCAAATTTTTCCTCAAATTTTTTTGGAAACAAACTGTTTATAAGAAAAAGTACACACATGCCATTGACTGAAACAAAACTAATTTTAATGCTTAAAATGCAACTACTTCTGTTGATAGTGAAGTTCAACACATTGGTTCCAAGTTGTTCTTTTCAACCTTATGATTTGTAACGACAATTTTCAGAATTTCCAAGTTCATATGTTTGCACTATATGTGTTCATTTTTACTTCCTCTGTTTGCAAAATGTTGTGGTGAGACTGCTTAAAGTGTCACATTTAAGTGGTGCGAGCCACGTCAACTGAAGCACTTTCATCATCAGATTGACGTCAGTCAATTTCTGAAAAACGCAGAAGTCGTTTCATTTCAAACAACAAGAAACATGAACTGAGCCAGGATCGCTTGGACGTATCGCGTAGAGTCGTATTATTCTGTTCTGTTGTTGGAAGTTCTCCATTACTGACGAACTAATCATTGATATTTTTTATGAAGACAGCATCCACATCTCCTACAGCTTGCCCAACGTGAGACAAATTGCTATTGGATGTGATAAAGTCACGTTCGATCAAAAAACAGGTAACGGAAAAATATAAACAAATGCTGAAAGATTCAATTGCGTATAAATTTAATATTATTTGGAAGTAATGACAAGCATCAGCCTACACGTTTCGATTCATTTTGAAAGTAGATTGTGAAGGCGATAGCTACAATACTGTAGAGTCCGAGTCTCATCTGAAAAGATATTAACAAAAAATTGATATTATCCAGTTGCACCTCTTGTTATACACAAAAAAGCCATGAAAACGACGCGACCAGTTGCCGAAAAGATATAACGTAGGTCAAGTTGTTCCTTGAAATGCGCCACACGGATTAATACAACGGTGTATCGGTTCCCGCTCTGGCCCCACAAGTCATTCACAGCTCTTGTAAAATTGATTTGATTGTCATATCATCCAGATCCGCGCATCAGTCATTGTACTGTCTTTCCCTGATTTTGGCTTTTAAAATATTCGCGACAACGTCCCCACGAGCTGTTCACAGCTGCTGTAAAGTTATGTTGGAGGAAAATCTTTAAAAATTCCTTAGTTTGTTTTCATATAAAATTGCACATTTACGATGAATATATACTTTGCACAGGTTTTGTGGCAGAAAAGGGGAACAAGCATTTTCCACCTCGCCCCATTAACAAAACTGACAAACGCAAAAATATAGCTTCTCCTCTTGAGATGTGGCACAGTAATTTCCACATTACTGCGTTTGTAGTAGACTCAGTGCAGGGCCTTCACTAAACAAATGTGCAGACAGCAGCGACCTTCCGTTTTACCCATGTTTTCGCAAACGTTGCTGTTCAAATGGTGCAATCGATTTTCCTGGCGACATAATTTGGATAGTTACAACCAGAAAATGCACAAAATTCATCCAACCTATTGCTAGTTGGCAGCGGCCAGCGTCATCAAGGACCACACTCAGACCAAGCAGAGGGGCCCTTTCAAAAAATTTGCGAAAATCTCCCGTACCAGCAAGGTCGTAACGAGGTTAGATGGCGCCCGGGCAAGAAACAAGTTTG
>Ga0210059_1003551_pt1 | contig 24986 bp, 20 predicted proteins | sample Ectturendosymbi2_FD_188042 | JGI IMG/M metagenome (GOLD analysis project Ga0210059, IMG submission 188042) | Ecteinascidia turbinata endosymbiont from Florida, USA - Sample 2 (SPAdes) (version 2) | ecosystem: Host-associated > Tunicates > Ascidians > Unclassified | place: Key West, Florida... | reverse complement strand
CCCCAACTTCCCGGGTGATGACGTCATCGATTGAAGTTGGTGGTGAGAGAAGGTCGCACACCAAATTTGGTGATGACGCCACTACCACGTCATGAGATACAGCTTGTCAAAGTTGACAGCCTATACGTATCTAAGGGCATTCATCTCGGCTTGCTTATACGGCGTACCACGGTTCACATAAGCGTTAAATATCCAGGCAAGCAGAATCTTTTGCAAATAAATAGTGAAATAATCATCTCCGGGATGTTTGTTAAATGGATCGTGGTACCTAATTTTGAGCTGCAGATTGCTTATGCGCAATACTGCCTAGCAGAGGTGGCCACGGAACCGGAGTCGATTCCAGCACGATTCTGCGTTTTTTTTTAAGCCGGAGTCAAACATTTGTGAAAAACCGGACTCCGATCCGGGGTCAGTTTTATTTTTGGCAATAATAGGAGTCTGCATGGTCTTCATAAACGTCATTGCTTCATTACAAAATAAACACTGCTGAACTGCGGTTGCATCGATGGTTGCCGGAGACTGAACAGGAATCGGATTCTCAAATATTTAAAATTTCGAACCCCGGTCTAGATTCAAAAACATCGGAACAGGAGCGGTGCCGGAGTCTGAAAATGTGACCTAGTTGGCTACTCAGCTTGGTTTGCAGTTGGTCTGCCAAGTTTGTTGTGTGATTGCCTTAGCATGTTGTGTTACAAGCTGGGTAACAATCGATCGGACAGATAGCAAAAACTTTGATGTTTGATCTGCAGTTAGTCAGCCTCCTAGTGAAACTTACAACGCAGTCTATCATACAATAATGCAATCCCTATTGCTTTGCAGCTGGCACATCTGATTAGGCCTATACACAGTTTATAAATATTAATCTTTGCGTGCTGGTTCTTTCTTTGTTTTGCAATTGTCAGTCTACTTTTATATCGCCCTGCATTTTTGGTTTTAAACTTGTAAGTGGTTAGGCTGGGTATTGTTCACTTCTTCCCCAGATTTTCGGTACGAATTGTACACTAGACCCGTGTTTTCCCCACTGTTTTCTGATTTTTTCCTACTGTTGAGAAGATGTGACCTGTGGCTGGTTGTGGCTTACTTGTAGGTTTGATACTGGTATTAGGTTGTTAGTATTTTCATACATAGCCTATATATATTTGATACTGGTAACTGTTTGTCAGTATTTTGTGACTCGCAATCACTCATCACTGTTTGCCAGTGACCAGTTCTTACCAAACCAACCAGTACCATATCTAGGAGATTTTACATGTAGCATTGCTCTAACCTCTTCAAGTAATTCAATGGTTTGTTTTCACTTTTTCTGCTGCATAGTCTCTAGGTATTTCTTCTATTTTCACCTTTTCTTATTCAAGGTTTTTTTGTTTTTGCATTCAGTTGTAGCTCTTTAGTCTTTATTGAAGCTGATAGTATTGATGTCACAAATATTTAGAGGAGAAAAGTTAGTGCTGACTGTCACCAGTTTTAGTCTTGTTGTGAGCCATTTGGTCAAATAAAATCCAAATATCCTCAAGAAAGGTTTTTTTTCCTGCATTATTGTGCCCTTACTTGGTATCTTTTAAGTCTGTCTGTGGCCTCCAGGCTTGTTCAACCTTTCATGTAAACATACTTAAACTAAAAAAGGGAAAGGTAAGTGAGTGCATCATTTAAATTACTACACAAGACAATAGCAAATAGTAATTCATTACAAATCTTTATCAATAGCAATGGGATGCAAGTGTTCGAAGCTTTAATATAACAATTGTTCCTTTTTCAATACCAATGTTGGTGGTACCCAGGCTCGTAACCAGCTTGGGACACCAGTCGGGAGGTGAATAGTTTTCTAAGAGGTGACCAAATTTTTTAAACTATGTCCCAACACATTTTAATTTCCAAGTAGGCAAAAATTTTTCAAGGGAGCTTCTCTCCCCTGGTTGTGGGCTTGGTAGTAGCATGCTTGAGATTGTCGTCCAGAGTTTTGCTTGCCATTGGACTTAAGTTTTTAGATTTGACTTGCTTTAGCATAGAGAACGTACTTTAACACACATACGTTTCTAAACATTGAGTGCGTTTTTAGTGTGAAATCATTCAGTTTCTTATATCTATCGTTGTTGGCTGATTTCCAGAGGCTATCTACAGTCTCTAACATCATTAATATTGTATATTTTTATTGAAAGACATGATGCTCGTTCTAATTAAAATTACCTACAGCTGGAATGAGTAACAAATTGAGCTCGTGGGCAATTTTGAGAAGCTCAAATTTACTGGATAAAAAGACAGATTTTTTTGGCAGTACTGACTCCACTGCACCAGATGTACTCAAGGCGAATGCTAGAGCACTGAAAAAAACAAGAGTTTATCCAGACAGGTGCCCCGGCAAAGGGTTAGCAAAGACCCATAAACCTAATTTGATAAAATAAACAAATAAGTCTAAGACAAAAACAATAATGGTACGTTCTTCTGGAAATATATTTCATCCACCGCAAACAATTCAGATACAAATGTGACATCACATGCTTTTTAACAAATTTCAGATCTGAAGAATTCTGAATGTTTCTGCGGGCCACTAAAAATGCTGGGGTGGGCCACATGCGGCCCACAGCCCTATAGTTTAACCACACTGGTGTACAAGATAGAAGTGCGCAGAACATAAGCTGTGGCATGTTTATAGAACGTCTGAGTTTGGTGGTAGGCAATAATTTAATTTCTTATTCTACTTTTGCCAACTCATGTTTTCTCTGGCTCATCATCTTCATTGCAGTCGATTTCAGCATTTGGTTCAGTCAATGAAAATTTTTCAGCAATCTTTTTTTAAAAGTTAAATATTCGTAGTATTTCATCTGTCGACTTACTTGTCCTTTGGTGATTTTTGCAGGTTCACAGTTTTTGTCGAATTTTAGAATGTCAAGCCCCATGCACAAACCCAAGCCCCTTTACTGAAGACTTTCTGGCAACAGTTCTGTCACCATATGCACAAAAATGCTCTTGTAAAATGAAATTATTATCAACACTTGTAGAAAAATGTTGTAGAAGACCTAACGTAACATCATGTTCAGAAATGCTTGATTGAACTTGGGGCATGAAATGAGGTTGTGATGTGTAGCAAGGTATTATTTTCATTTATTTACCAATATCTGGTTTAAGATTAATTTATTTTTGTTTTTTTTACTACAGAGTACTGTGAAGGTATAAAGGTGCTGTTAGTACTGTGTACTGTGAAACTCTTTGTGTGTCCAGATCATGACTGGCTCACCCCAATCCTGTAAGTTGGACTCAGTTTTAAACCTAAAACTTAAACAAAATGAAAGCATAATTGATGGTAGCATCTGTTCAAATATTTCTGGAATTAGCCCTTGTGTTACTCACCAACCTCGCTCTAGCACACCTCGTTCCTGTGTTGGCAAACATCAACAAAAAAACCTTAAGCGACCTGGTAATGAAATAGATACTACAGTATCCAAAGTTCTTAAACTGTGCAGGTCATCTGAATACAACAAAAATGATTTGAGTATAAGTGGAAGTTCTAATAGCAACACAGTTGCAGAAGTGGAACAGAACAAATCTTTCATTCAAAAACTGTTTGATGATATCAATCCAGGCATGTCTGGGACTTCACTGGAACAAACCGCAGATGGCATCTCTCTACACTGTATGCAGTCTATGTCATGTGATGATGCCTTTGACATTAAATGTCATAGCCTACAAAGTAGTGATGCAAGTCAGCTAAAACATACAACCACTCCAAGTCTGGATGATCGAAACATTAGTGTAAATGAGACAGCATTGACAAAAAAAACATTAACTCCTCCAAAAGAAAGCATTGGATTTAAAGTGTCTGATAACAGTGAAAAGGAAGCTTGCTGCTCTGGCCAAACTTCATATTTAACTGTGGATCAAACATTTTCCACTACAGTAAACAATCATGAAGAAGGTTTATCAATTTTTGTTGAGAGTGATATTAGCAGTGATGCAGAAGAAAAAACTTTGCTGGATTCTACTTTTGATGAGGATAGTGGCAGCAGTGTTGATGACAGTGACATCTTGGACTCACCGAAACCAAGGAATGTTACATCTGTTGTATGTGCTTCATCAAATTCAAGTGGCCTGTCTGTATTGACTGCTTTAAAAGCTTATGCTAAAGCTGACAAAAATGATGCAAATAAAAGTACTTCGAGTGTTTGGAGCATATTACAATCTGGTAAAAACTTAAGTAGCATTGAAAACAATGACATTATTCAAACCATCATGAAAAGAAGCGATTTCATAAAAACAGTTGTTGCACAAAAGGTTAATGCCCCAGTAAAAAATGGCCCATCACGTATTTTGCCTTACCCATTTGTGATAGCAAAATATCGAACTGAAGGTTCAATGCGCGATTTGAAACAACATGTTAAATTAATATATAGTACAACTTCTGATGAGCTCAATAAAAATTTATCCCTAACTTCTTATCACCATATAATTGATACTATTAAAGAAAATTTAACTTAGCCTTCTACTGAATTTTGCATAAAAAACCTAAAGGTTTTCCTTGAGTGATTTTTGATTTTTTTATCACATTTTCACTAGACAGTTTTGGCAAGACGTTGGTCTTGACTTTGGATCTAATCAGTTATCTTCTCTGCAAATTTTATTCCATGATATGTTTGACTTCAATCACACATCGGCACAGGCATTTCTTCACCAAAATCTTATTTACAAAAATTTGTTGTGTTTGAACTTCTTCACATTTTTAGAAAGAAACAGTCACATGGTTCATAGATTGTAGAAACTCAGATTTAATTTACATTTGTTCTTTTTCATTATGGCATCAGTTATACTAGCATTGTTAAAATGTATTATTGATGTTATTAAATGGTTGCAAAATTCCTTTAATGAAGTTAATTCTGTACTTAAGCAACATAGAGCTACTGTCAAAGCATTTTCATATCTAACATCTGTGGATCTAATAAGATTACTAAGAAAGTAACCATATATGCCATGAAAACAGCTGCTAATAAAAGAGTAAGTAAATTGGTAATGATATAATGCAGTTATTCTTAGATGTAGTCATATAATTTATACTGACAATTTATTTACAGAATGCTTAGAAATATATTCATAAGTGCACATGGAGTGAATGTTACCCAAGTTAAAAAATTGAATTGACAACTAGTTGTGTATTGTTTTTGGTTAAAAAAATAATATATTAATATCCTTCACTGTCAGACACTTCATTGAATTAATATGTAGTAAAGTGTTAAAGATCCTTCTTGTATTTACGTATCTTTACATTTGTAAAATCTTTATGTAAAAGCAGTTAAAACCTAAAAATTCTCTTGAATTCAGTTAAAAATTCATGTGAAAGATGTTTGAAAAGTATTTTTAAACACAATGAGCCCATACAATAATTTATGTGAAAAGCGTGATAGATGGTTGTAAATTTTCAGTAATGCAACTGACCCGTTTAACCTAATCATAACTATTTTTGAACACATACAGTAAAGTGCTTCTAAGTATTTTTCTAGCATTTTGTTCAAAATTGATGCTCTGTGCAATAATCCCCAGATTTTAGGATGCACTGCAAAACTTGCAAATGTTCATCAAGTAATTTTCAAATGTCTTGTAAATTTGTTTTTAAGTTCTACCATTTGATCTCTTATGCTGAATAGCAACAAAATGTCCATTGTAGAACTTCTCTATCTCACTTCTTCATACTTTAAAAATAACTGTAGCTACTGCTTGTCTAATGCATTGTCAATCCTTTTGGTACATTAACATTCTTACCAGGGTAAGTTATCATGCTATGTACTTGCAGCTTATGCAAGTGCATCTTAACTATTTACATTATAAAACCTTCTTTCTGTCTGTGTGATATGACTTTTGGCATTTGCCATGGCGCTAAATCAGCTATAGAAATCTTGGTATGCTGTTGAATTGATATAATATATGCTTTGCTCTGGTTAATGCTTAGGTTTGTGGAACTTCTAGTTTGTATTTGGTCTCATGTGCTTCTACTTCTGTGTATTTATCTACGAGAAGTGCTAGTCATAATATGACTTATGTAGGTCAACCAATATGTCTCTGTATGTTATAGTAAGTAAATAGAACCTAAAGATAGAAGTATCAGTTCAGGAAAATAAGCTAGTGAGGTAAAATTACCTTGCTTGTTAAATTTAATTCTCACTATGTATGTATCCTATTCCACACTTCATTATGTTTTCTTTCTTTTGTAAAGTGGTTCTCATGTGCTTGTGTCTTGGTTGCAGTTTCTTTATGTGTGTTATTTAATTTTTGAGATTTTCATGTGCTTGCCACTTCGTTGATGATTATTTTGTATTACATTTAAAATACAATCTTTTTTTTCTTTTTTAAGGTGGGCAATAGGCAATATTACATGTATCTAGTCAATTTTTGATAAATTTGTATTTGGCGTGAAGTAGGAGATTCATCCCAAAGCTTTTCGTCTGCCACTCTTCAGGGGATATCGTCAGAATGAAGTGGAGATACTACCGAACTGGTTTATATACAGAAAAGAAGAGATCTCATTGGTTAAAGCAGTGGCCAATAAGAAAGGGTTTAGGAGATAAGGAAGGTCATTGGTTGAAGATGTAATTTGGACCTCGTCGAAACGTTGGACCGGTCAACCAATGGAGAATTCAAGAGGTTTAGGAAATCTTCAAAGAGTAAACGAATTCTTTTTGTTTGCAGAGAAGAGGATTAAGAGATTTGATGAAAGTCGCTTCCAGGGCAGAGAGATGAAATGAAGTGCGAGCTCGAGCGAGGACAGAGAATTTGTCCTTATTGTAACGTAAGTCACATTCGGCGTTGTCAAGAAGATGTTGACCGATGGCAGATTCGTGAAATTGTCGGGGACTGGTGGCCTTGCCAGGGCGGGGAAGGCTTTGACGGATGTGTGGGGTAGGAGGAAATTTGTATTTCATTGTTAACAATTTAGCAAAGTACTCCATGCTTGGTTGGTCATTAGCTAATTTGGCTTCAAATAACTACTGTTCTGGTGTTGTCACTGGGTTTGGACATTCCAGTCTATGTCATAAAAAACTAGTATTTTAAATTGATGCAAGGTTGATTGACAGTTTTATCATATTGTGCCACTGTGATATCTTGAATTTATCAACTATCTGTGATATCTACATGTACATGGATCTGGATATTTGAAAAATGTTTTTTGAAAAGGTATAAGAGTTGTTTACCTAGATCAGCGTGGTTCAAACACTGGCAGACGGCTGCATGTGACACGCGGACAGTTTTTGTGCAGCCTGCGCACATTTGCTGTATCCCGTACATTACACAAGTCACAAATACATAGTATTAGCTACACAGTCCTTGTAAGTCACACATCATTAAAGTACGCGTTGATTCAATATGCAACTATTAAGGGATAGCAATATCTTTTTACAGTTTATGACATTACAATAGCTAACCTCTAGGCTAGGCTAATGTGGCAGTACTTTGTGACCACAAAGCATGCGCTTATTTTTTATCTTTGTTGCAAGCATAGACTCTGTAATTAATTTTTGAGTTAGATTAGAAGATGTGTATTGTGGAAGTAATGAAGTAATATTTATTCAAGTATAGCTAGAAAAGAGTGTCAAAAGAGAAGTGTCAGAGGAAAACAGAAAGTTCCATTCTAACTTGGCTTCACCAATAGCAGTGGCAGACCAGTGTCTTGTGAGGTTGCAACTAATATCCATTCCAAACGAGTTTTTATTTAAAGAGGCATTACAGCACCAAACACGAGAAAACATACTGAAAATACCACGGAAATTCTAGGTAAGCAGTTTTGAAATAATTGAAGTGTAACCAGGCCCGCAACCATGGGAGCAACTGGGGAATTACTCCCACTTAAGAGACTTTGCATTGTAGATGTGCTCCCCTTGTTTGTAATTTGCCAAAGTGCTTTCTCAATTATGACGTGATTGAAAAGCGACACATGAAATAGAATGGCTGATGAGACCTGCATGTCTACTTGTGTCTGCCGACTATGAAAATTAAAGGGGACATTGACTTTATAACCAAACCAAGAAACAAAATTTTTTTTTGTTATTTTGTTAGTGTGTTGGGTATCTTTTTCTTGCAGAAAATTTATATTTTGAGTCGCAAACAAACAGGAAACTTAAAAATTACCTTAGAATAAAAATTGCATTAGGCGTGCAGCAAAAATTCGGTCTATTAGAACAACAAGACAGTCTAGCAATAGAGTTCTTCTCTTTACAGCCCACAAATATTCCATCAAACCGTAATGTGGCCCTTCATGCTTGTAGTATTGGACCACCCTGACCTAGATGATGCGGTCATAAATCAAGTTCATGGTGAATATTTACCTAATTCTTTGAAATGCATTTCCTGTTCTAAGTGCAAAAAACATGTTTAGTCACAAAGTAGCTCTCATGGTATGTGCAGATTGCAGATTATAATCATTACATGTAGCAGTGTACATAGTCAATCTTCATGTTGGCTTAAGGTTGTTCGATCCAATAGACCTGTATATACCTGGCGTCATTGATGGTGCATGAAAGGGATTATTATACTTGTAGAACAAATGTAAAACAAGTTTTAATACAAAGACTTCAAGATACTCAGAAAACACTCTTTTGTAGAATGAGCTGAATTGTTTTTTTCTAGAAGTCAGGTTTTTTATTTATATGTATTTTGCATGTTGATTATTCTCTGCAACCACACAAGATTTTCATGTTTCACTCCATTCTACTTTCCAGTTCCCTTTTTGTTTTTGTCATCATTTTGGACCATTAAAATTTGTGTGAAAGTTGATCAACATTAATTGCTTTTGAGCTGATTACTGATATACAAACTTCATGTGTAATCACTTTAGACTGAGTTGTTTCAGCAGCCAAATCATAGCACATTCTAAATAACTTGTGCAGTTCATATTTCACCTTTTTGCGTTTAGGCCAAAAGGCTGATGCCACCTATTAAGGCCCACCGGCATTATGAACATAGCAGTGCATTGTGTTAGCTGTTTTTGTTGAACAAGACCTTTATTCTTTTTTTGTTCTTAAGGGTTGAATAACAACTTTGTCCTATTTTAGCTCCAAATTTTTCAGGACTCCAAGGCAAAGCATTGCCTGGTTTGGATTAACAAGTTTAAGTGTGATGTTATCTGGAAATTTTCTGTTCTGCCAGCATGGTGACTTCAGTGGTGATAATGTTTGTTACTCTTTGTCTCTGGGAATTGTATGTTTAAAACACCCCAACCTTAAGTCTGCAGTGATTGAAGTAAATATGACACCATGGTTTATTTGCCTAAAATTGAACTGGTTCAATAGACGAAAATCGACTCAGTAGTGCACAAGTTTCAGTATGGTAGTCACTTATTTGCATTGGCTTGTTACTTGGTGTTTTCCATATTATGATCTCTTGTTTCATAACGAGCAAGGTATATGCAAATAGCAGCACTTATTACTTATTGTTGGCTTTACTCTGACCATTATATAAAAAGTTGATGTTTTTTAGACATACATTTTGGTAAAAGCTTGCAGTTTACTTTATTATGGGTGATTTGCCTTATCCTCTAAAAAGTTTCCAGCTTGATGAAAATGGAAGATTAGACGATAGTGGAATTGGCCGTGATATCTTTGAAATTGACAATGAGACTCCGCAATCAAGCAACAGAGATTCTGGTGCAATGTTAAGCAAGATAGTAAGATGTACAGAGGAAACCAGCCTTGGACCATCAGACTTCATGTCATCTGCTGTTTCAAAGTTGGAAAAAAACGTTGATTCCAGGGTGCGAAGTGTTGTTCAGGATGAAAATAATCAAAGCAGCTCATCAATAACTACATCTAACATTGTTGGTCAACCAATGCAAAGTTACAATGCTAGTGCAGTGAAAAAAAATGCATCTGGTATTTATACAATAAAAAGTAGCAAAACCGATGAAGATTATTTAGTTAAACCTATGGAAAGTGAAATAAGTGGTGATGATGAAACAAAAAAATCATTTTCATGCTTAAGTTCAAATGAGATTAGAACCAAGTTCAGTCAGAAGCACAAGTTGCAGTTTGACAAGCCGAATATGCATACACATAAGGCAAAGTCATATTTACGAAAAAGGTCAGGTTTTGTAAAAAAACATGCTTCTCAGGTTATTACTAGTATGAAATGTCCATATCCATATGGAATCGAAAAATGCTTCATAGGAGCTGTGAAGATAAAGCTTAAGCTTCGCGAAAAAGCTAATAATGATCCTGAATATTGTGAGCTAAACAACAACTGTAAATTTTGCAAAAAACTAATTTATGATGACATAGATTCTAAGCTCAACAAAAATTTTTCAATGACGTTTTACCATCGCTTGAAAAGTGATTAGCTGATTGTAGGTGTATTGTGACCTCAGTAGGATTGTGTTATGTGTAAACACAACATAAACATACAAACATATAACATAAACATGCTTAGTTAAGGATTTTTGTGATTCCTTATCTATGCCATGTTCTTGTAGATCATCAGCCTTGTTTTTGGGATTACTGTGTTGCAGTCAAGTACTTCTGTTTAATATTGGCTTCTCTCTTTTAACTTAAGCACATTGGGTTCTATTTATGCATTGTCATACAGCCTTTCACACGTATCATATGCATCGACATGTAAGGCTGTGTGGCTGACTGAAAAGATCATAGCATTGTTGTGATGGTTCACCTGTTGTCAAGTTATTCAAGCTTGCCAAGAACACAAAGATAGCTGGTGTTCTGTTTTGAGATAGTGAGATAAAACTGTAAAACACAGGTGTTGATATACTGAATGAGATCCCCAAGGTTATGAAGGTGTTGTAATGTTGTAGGGTAATAAGATGGGTTGGCCTAAAACAGCTTAACTTGCCAACTGTACCATTCCTAGTTGTTTTGTGTTTTTTAAGTCCTGCCCAAACACAGACATGCTGCCTATAATCTTTCCTTTTTTCAAATCAAATTGAAAATCTGCTATAATATTTTAATAACGATTCCAACTAGATGCAGCATTATTCATGTGTTTTGCTACACATATCCTGCCCAAAAATTCATGCAGTTGTAGTATCATTAGACTAAGGTCTCGTCTTTATTAAAACTTCATTATTTTAACCAAGCTTTAATGACTAGCAGCCTGTCATTTCATCCCTACTAGTATGTCACAAACCTGGTAAAAGCAACTAAAACTGCACAACTAATCCAAGATCTGAGCATATTTTAATGGAGTGGTAGCATACCACACTACAAGGCTCCTTGACAAGTGACTTCCATCATTGGGATTTCAGCAAGTTGGTATTGCATGTAGGCTCTGGAAGTTCAGGCTTGCTGCATTACCAAGTTGGAATTGGTGTTGTGTCTCTTGATCAATGGACAATTAATATTTGGATATTTCATACCAATGATATAACACTCAGTAATTTGTAAAAAGTTTATGCAGTGTTCTATAAAAAAGTCCATTTTTATTGCATATGTGCAAAATTGTGTCTTTTTTTTTGCCTGCCACATATTGTGAGATTTATGCTTGTGGATTTGTAAAATATCAAGAAATAGTTTTCTTTCTTGACATTTCTACCTGCAATGTTGTTTACAAGCTGTGTTTCATGAACAGATTAATTAGTTTTTCTGTTCTATTTTCCTGTTATAATTTTATGTCATTTATTAAAGTGTATCTTTTTAAGCATGTCACTGTTATTCTTGTAAAATATCTGTGAAGTTGCATTTTGTTATTTTAATGGTTATTTTTTTCTTGTCTACCCAATTTGTGTCTGAATGTTTTTGCTTGATCATACCATTGATGTGGGTCAAAGTTGTGGTGAATGTAAATGTATCTCTTGCAAGTTTTTTCTGCTCGTTTCACTTGATTTCTCATTTTGGCACTGTCATCATAGTACATGTGCAGTAAACTTACACCACTCTGGGTTTGATTTGACCATCATTGACTTAGTCTGGATATAAATACAGTGGTAGCCTGGTGTCACCTAGGTAGCAAAACAATTTCAGAAAACAGGTTGAACAAAATGAAGTGTAAGACAACAGAAATAGATTAATAAAAGAAAAAAGTCAACTAATTTCTGGTGTATGAATTTATATTAGCGTTGTACTAATTTGGTTGGGGAGGTGAAGCCCCAAGAAAGTACCCATGGTGACAAGACTAGATCTGATGCAGAGCAACTAATGAGAAACTACATATTGCAAAATTGAAAGAGCAAATTTAATTCAGAGAGGTGAAGTTCTGGATTATTTAAAAATTTTAGATTAGGAAGACACATTCAAATTTATTAGTGCTGCCAATTTTATCCAGACTTTACAAAGATCTGGATTAGCCGAAGTTTACTGCATATGGTGGTTTGCTTTTGTGTTAGTTATTGTTGCATTTTGTTTGTGAATGTACATATTTAAAAAAAGAGCAAATAATGAACCCAGCTCAGGTTTGTAGAACAGGTACCATTTTCTTCAAGAGTGGGATCATCATTGGTTTTGATTTATAATATGCCATGTTTTGTTGTTCTTTTGAAGTCTAAATCATGTTAAAAAACAATTGGCGATCAAATTTGGCTTTGTTACCCTTGTGGTGTCTTGATGCTGATATGTACATTTTGTTTTGTTTTTCAGAGTAGCTTTTTCATTGTATTTACTACTCTTCAATTTTTATAAATTTTATGTAGTTTATGCAATGTCACCAGTAAGACTGTTAAAGTATTCAGACAAAGCTGCATTATTGTCCTTGCGGCATCTTGAGCTTGTTGCCTATGCAAGTGTAATTTCAGCATTTCGAGCAGAAGGCGATTTAAATGAAGAGAAACTTCAGGTACTTTTGCAGCTGTGTTCTATCCTTGGAATACATACGCAAAGACACAGGGCTGAGGTATTTGCTTGTTAATTTTATGTTTTCTATCTGTAATGGATTAGAGTCAATACAAATATAGTGCATAGTAAAATGCATGAAGTTACCATGATATAAGACTTGTTATTAAAAGGCTCTTTATGTCCTATATGATTACACATGTGATCTTAGGTGTTGTTATTTTGCTTGTGCGGCAGGATATTTGCATTAAGTTTCTGTAACCTTTGACTAAAAATATATTTTCAAACAGTTTTAACCTCTGTCGTGTTGCAACTAGTGCTTGCTGCATCAAAAGCTGTCCATTAATTTCTTGCACTCTAGCTGCAAGGCATGGAGCACCATAAACAAACTTACTTGCAGGTCTGGACGTGCTTCGTTTCAGCAATCTTCATCGCTTCACAACTCGTGAAGAATGAGACACACAAGATAAGGGACCACAAGTTCACAAGGATTGTCAATAAGGATGTGTCCAACCTATGAAAGGTCCCAAAACCTGAGGCAGATAGTATCTCTGGCCCCTTCCTTTCAGAGGAGCTTGCTAACGCCCTCACCCACCTAGAAGCAGGAAGATTCATTAGATTCTCATTTCTGTAAGCTTATACTCACTGCCAAATCAGCTCTGAAAACCTGGTTATGTGTTTTCTTAACTTCTTGCATGCCCCAACTCAATTCCTGGGATCTGGAGAAAAGCACTAGCAGTTGTGATCTTTAATCTGAATAAGCCATTGGGGAACCCAAACAGTTATTGCCCCTATATTATTACTTTGGTGTCCCCTCCAAGATCCTTGACAGACTCATCTACGCTTCTGTTGAACCAATCGTCGATTTGACATGGAGGTCAACCATAGATCAGGTCATCTTGCTGACACAAGACATAGAGAGTAGCTTTTTGGCTAAGGAGGCCGGAGCTGTGTTTGACAATCTCACAGTAACCTGTGGCACTGTGTGGAGTTACGGCCTCACCTGCAAGTTACTGTGACTGCTACCTGACAGGCACATGGTCTGCATCAAGGAGCTCCTTGGCAATTGTGGCTTCACCCTTACCACTGGTAACAACAAACCGAACAGGTTGCGATGCCTCAAGAATGGCATCTCACACGGACCTGTCCTTGCACCCCTGCTCTCTTAGTCTTCAACATCTACACCTCTGACTTGCCAACCACCATCTCCAGAAAGTATGCATACGCTGACAAACTACCAATCATGCATGATGATGGAGACAGGCAAGCAGTGGAAGGAGTGCTCAGCAAAGACATGGCGACTATCAATACGTTCAGACCTGGAATCCAAAGCTCAGCACTACAAAAACAGTGTTGGCGATCTTCCATCTTAACAACATAGAAGATTAACATGAACTGAAAGTTAACTTCAACGATGACGAAACCCTGTCCTTTTACCCTGAGCCCAAATACCTCAAAGTAAAGGACGCTCACATATTGCTGGCACCGTGGGTCACATTGCAAAACACTAACATCACACATTGAACTCTTGTGGCAGCTTGCTGGCATGGGCTGTGTTGCTGGAGCAAAAACCTGCGAACAGCAACCTCAGACCAGGTCCCTTCAACAGCAGAGTACTGTGCTCCTGTCTGGTGCTGCAGTGCTAACACCGGCCTCATTTAATCTGTCAATAACAGCGCCTTGCGAACTAGGACTAGATGCCTGCGTCCTACACCAGCGGACAACTCCTTCCTATCCTTGCAAGGCTCCAACCTGCTGAGGTTCATCGCAAAGGAGCCACTGTCTCTCGCACACTGTGCCATGGAACCTGGACATCTGCTCCACTCAACTCTCACCCATTCACCTTGTGGAATGCTTGGCATCTCAAACTGAGACATTTGTACCCGCTGCACAACAACTAATCAGCTCATCTGACAACAACAGAAGTGCGGCGCTCTGGCTTGGAGAACAGTATGAGACTCCATATTTTCATCCCCAACCTCAACATTGGCACCCACCCTCCTGGAATGGCCCTGCGAGGAACAGCATGGGTCTGGCTTAACCGTCTCACCACAGTGTGGCCACTTGGATGCATCATGCAACTTCCTAGGTACTAAAAACATTTAAAGACAGTATGCAATGGTGTTAGGTGCATTAACATTTATATTGCGTAATTAACCCCTCTATGCAATAAACACATTTTATTTTACAAACTACCTTCAACATTCCAAAACTTTTGCACAACAATGAGATGCCATGAAAAAAAACTCCTCACCCTAGCTACAGTAGGTCTGGTTGGAGATGAACTACCTCTTAGCACTCTGCTTTCCAAAAGGGACCAGCAAATCTCTCAAAAATCTGCGTATTTTCGCTTCACAATCTACGCTTGCATATTTTCAAGTTACAATAGAAAAGATTATGGCTGTTACCCAAAAGCTTTTGTGTTTGGTGAAAACAACATACCAAAGCAATTTGAAACTGTGCCTTTCACAAAACCGTAAAACTGTTGTAAGGAGAGTGATAGGTATAAATGAACACGTTTTCAAAAGCTAAAGATTTTGTTGAGCAATGTTAGAATATTTTCCCTGATTTCAGATAAAAGTATTGATGTCTATGACATTGAATCAATTTCTCATCTTTACTGGTATTTATCACTGAAATTTTGCAATTCACAAAAAGTTACTTCAGGCATTTCTCTGCAGTGGTCAACAAAAAGTTCAGACATTTATAATAATCTTGCATCGGCCATCAATGATTGTGATGTTTGAAAAATGCTCCAGTTTTGTCACAGATGGTGCTCTGTCAATGGTAGGTCACAAAACTGGGCTGGTTGGTATAATAAAGAATAATGTTGTGCACTGCTCAACATTGTGTTGTGTTATCAATCAGAAAGCAGTATATATTAAGACTTTGCGAATGAGCGAATCACTGACTGCTGGATATATTTGGTATACAATGTTAATGTTTTGATTTATTCTACAGATTCGAAGGGCTGTGAGTGATGAGAAGTTGACCACAATTGCTTTTATGCTGCATGGTTCCAAGTGCTCCAAAAGCTGGTATCGAGAGGGGCGACGACTAGTTGGTGTTTTGAAAAGGCCAGTTCCTCAAAACTGTTACACTAAACTTGCAAACCAAGTTGCACAAGAGGTTGCGGAAGAGAATGCTCTGTTGAATCAAATTGATGCAGGTTCTTATTTTTTGCAACTCACTATTTCCAGTCATCAACACAAAGCTATGGCTTACTTGTTTTATTGCCGTTTGGTAATGTGCTTTGTGCTGTATTTTAAATGTTACCTGATTTGTGAAGTTCTTGAGTCTTGGGCGTCTGAACGGGAGTGACTTAATACCAAGCCGATTTCCTTTTTTGGTCGTTAATCTAGCTTGGAACCACTCGCCATTTGAACTCTTGCCCAACCGAAGTTTTAGATCAGATTTAAAAATCCAAGTCTTAGTTTACGCCTAGTTAATTGCTGATATGATGTAAGTGATGTGAGATGGCACTTTTGTGTTAAGATTTCGTCAGCCCTGGAGTCTGCACTTCTCGCACTCCTTTGCAAGCCCAATGTGTTTTTTCCTTTTTTGCTGGATGTGGGATTGTTCGTTATCAAAGAACCCAATTCCTTTCAGAATATAAATCAATACGTGTACAGAGACATTATTTGTGGATATACAGGCAAGGATAACGGCAACGACCAGCCTCTTTCAATCACACAAGCAAATCGCTCGGCGGCTGATATCTTGTCAGAGTTCCCTGACCATTTCAAGCAGGATGCCGCTACGTCAACCGAAGATCTATGTAAGCAAATATTTACGTTTAAAGCTAGTAATTATGTCGTATTTTTCTCAAGAAATCTTGTAAACGTTAAATACGACTGGATACTCGTATAGTTTTATAATGTAGGATTATTAGCAACAATTTAGAGTTTCACAATAGTTGCAAGAAGTCTTTTTTTGCACATTCTTGGTCTTGCGGGACGACTCGTGAATATTTGAAGTGTACGTTAATTGCAATACAAAAATCTTGATTTGACTTAAGATTCTTGTAGACTCGTGTAGAAAGCTTCTGTGGCGCTTGTAGCAAAATTTTGTATAGGGTTTATTTTGCAAAGTATTTGATTCAAATGCGCAATTTGTTTTTCTCAATCAAGGTTTCCTTTAAGTTCAAAATAGCTGGCCGCGGAGCAAATTTGTTAGTTTCTTTCAATTGTATTTTAACCAGTTGTTTTTTTTGTCTGTATTTTTTATGTTTCGCACCCAGGAATATGAGTTAGCTGAAGTACATTTCCGGATAAAATATTTTTAAATCTAGCCTCAATGTTTTACTGTACTTACTTAAAAATAGGAAACATGTCACGCTCTTTGCTGTGTACCCGACAACTTGTAATTTCCATTTTTACGCAATGAAACAAATAACGCAATCATTTGCCATAGTCGCAGCCGCAAAATATGAAATGATTATTTATGCTTAATATTGGACACAGGCAGACATAAGCGAGTTCCCACTTTTCCGTAACTGACTCGTGGTTGATGCTGGCACGGGCCCACACGGCTTGGTTCGCTTCGCGTTGCGCCGAAATGCGCAATCATCCCTTGGGCGTGATAATTGCGACAACTGCATTAGAAGGAAAGGTTGATGAAGCGTCGCCATTTAAGTTTCCATCTCGACCAGAATATTTCATGGAAGTGATACTGCAGACGAACCCAAACGGTCGCTATGAGAAGTCCCTCAGATTATTTTTCACATTTGCTCGCATCCCAAAGCGTTTTGTTACTAAAAACATTTTCATGAATTCCGGACTTTTTCCCAAACTCTGCATTTGCTTTTGAAAATGGCGAATATATATACAATTGGAAAAAATCGCTTTAGTGTTTTTTTTTAAAGAAGATTTAGTCAATGCGTTCTATTGTAGACACGTTTTGTTACTTTTGAAAATCGCATCAGTTTGCAATATTCCTGGCTAAAACTTGCTTCAATTTAATATATTATGTTGACCAAGCTGGGATGTGTACTTGTTGGCAGATGCAAGCCAGACGTCTGACCAGTACGTTTATCTTCCTGGCGGGACAGTGGTGCACCTCACCCCGGATGATGCTCCTCGCTCTAAGCATGACGCGGGCGAGGAGCCGGCCTGGAAACCGTCTTCTGCTGCTTCTGAAGAAAGCTCCAAGCGTCGTCGCCTGTCTTTGTCCGCCGACGAACAACCATACACAATCAAGCACGTGTACAAATCCAGCGACGTGAAAAAGTACAAGGAGAAAAAGCGCTCTCCTGCGAAAGTACCTGAAAGGCCGTACAAGTCCAGCAGTGCATCGTCCTCGGCGCCCAGCGCTCGTCAAACCCCTGACAGGCGCCCCAACAAAGGACACCCACTTCTGCACGGACAACCGGACCACTTCGCGGCGTCTTCGGCCGTCTACTCGCCAACAAGTCATCCTCTTGCTCCCGACGTTCTGCGGTTCAAATCACACAAAGGCGGACGGGTCAGGAAGGAGCAGATGTTTAACAAGCGCTTGCCAAGTGCAGAGGCTCATCCCACGTCGATTGTCCCGCGTGCGCCCGTACCCCCTGAACATCTCTACGGGTCTTCGAACCGGTAATAGAGAGAAAGAGAGAGATGAAGTAGGTTTTGCGCTTGAGAGGTGACAGGGTTGCGTAGTTTTGAAATACCCGAAGATCTTTGTTTTGCTGCACACGTGTTACGGTTTCCTGAAAGACGTAAGTAATCCACAAAACTACTTTCAGTATTTCCCGCTAGCTTTTCACGCTGTGTTCTCTTTACCCTTAGACTTTGTTTGAGTCGGGAGAATTTTGTAAATTTACAAGTGTACCAAGTCTACAACCAAAATTTTTCTCTTTCAGTAAAACTACATTAACTTCGCTTTGACGGGTCTTCAATCCTGGAAACTTTACCTGTCTGGTTCAGAAAAATAAAAGCTGTTGCCCGATGTTAGGTTTTTTGAAATCGATTCCGAAACCAGGATTGGATTTCATGAAGTAGTCGTTAGCGCAACAAAAAGATAAGCAGCATCAGAGCGCGCAAAAAAAAGCTCGGTGTCCAAAGCACTGCCGTCCAAGCTCACTGCAAAACGGTTGCTTTCTCTCTTTGATGTCGTTGGAGTAAAGTTTGCGTTGGTTCGGTTCATGATAGTTCTGCGCCAACGTGTTGATGATTTCGTTTCTTGCGTTAATGCATTTCCGTGGCTAGGCTCGATATGTCTTTTCGTGAGACGTAAGTCGCTGGTTTGTGAACCTCACTTGTTCGTTTGTACTTACTTGATAATTAAGAATTTTATGCGCATTGGAACTTAAATGTTTGTACAACTGCACATGTGCCGGGTGTATTTGAGCAAAAGCAGCGTTGCGTTTTGAGGTAATATGTTGGTTGTTGGAATAGGCCCGTGTCTTTTAAGCAATACCATTTCATTTGGATTCTTAAGGAATTATTGAAACTGGTTGTTATTTGAACATCAAGCAGTCGGATAAATTAGAAGCGCCAATGCGGATTTGAAACTAAAGGCTTCAGCAGAAAACTCGTTAAAAATTACACAGTGTAGAAATTACAATTTTAATTGAAATCATGTTGAACCTTTTAAAAACAAGTGTTTTCCTTTCCTTGTCAGCAGAATTATGTGAATCAGTCGCAAGACCGACTCAGCAATCAAGCGGTTGACATACACGAAAAGTTGTTTCAGTTTAACTTAGCGTGGCTTCCGTGCATTGAGTCATTTTTCTGTTGCAAGGAGCAGTGACCTGCATACATCAGAATCGTGGGCGACCAAAGACAACGCCACAGCTGTCAAGAAAGTAAAGAGAAAAACATCAGGTCCTACAACGCCCAGGCGAAGAAAGAATTCCACTTCGCAGGGAAATTCAAGGTCAGACGAACATCAGCATCGCTTAACTTCCCGTTGAAGTACGCGCGCAAATGCAGTAGAGTAACAAACTGCTTGAACGTTTCCACAACACTTTGCTTTGCACAAATTCGAGGTAGTGATAATAGCTGTATTGCAGCAGAATTAATGTCATTTTCGCTCATGTTTGCTATGCTGCATGCGAACGCCTCTCAAACGACTCACGAAGCTTATTTAAAGAAGTTATTCTTGTGTCGGAGATAAGCTAAGCTGTTCAACGAACAATCCTTGTCATCTGTTCGACTTGGTGTCCACTGGTGAGCAAAACAAATCGGTTTGATCAATATTTTGGTGTGCTGCACATTTCAAAATATGAAGAAAAGGCGCTCAGTTTACACTGGGTAAGCCCGGGTCACATTGTATCACTATGGAGCAACCGTAACTGAATAGCATTTGCTTGGTTCAAGGCTGCAGCGCAGCCGTATATTTCACTAATCAGTACGAAATAAGTGGTCATCGGTGAAACCGTCTTCCGACTCAATTTATGTACGGTGCGTTGATGGTAATGAAACAAAATGGACCCTTCAAACTCAACCCCGCGTGAGGGCTGAAATGCGCAGTTTCTCGTCAAGTTGTCAGATGACGTTAGCGCCGCTGACAAAATGCATGTCGATTGTGTCCACCGTAGAAAAGACATCGGATCGTAGGTTGGCAACTCTGTTCGCTGAAGACTGCCGTATGCTCGCTGTATGTTGTTGCCCGCAACGTTGCATTTCAGCCCCGTGTGTTTTTTTCGGCGTTGATGAGCGTTTCCTGTTCGGTCTTGCGATCCATGCACGTCAACATGTTCATCTATCGTTGTCTATGATTGGTTAAAGTGCGTTCGTTATATTCTTAAAAATGTAAGAATAGTCCCGCTGGAGCTTTACCCGTGTTGCTCGTAAACTTTCCTGCTACCTGAGTCCACAGATCGCCGAAGCCGTTCCTTGGTGGATTTTTTGCTTCAGCGTTTTATGTTTTTTTTTTGCTGCAGATTGCACGAACCAAACATTGACCCGACTTTAAGGGACGACGCTCCCACCCCGAAACTTTTTCCGGGCCAGAAAAGACCCGCTACGCACGAGGAACTCCAGTCTAATGATGAGCCCGCGGCCATGGCGCACGACAGATTTTTGAAGGATTCCTCGCCGCAGAAAGTCTTCATGGCTCCGATGAGTGGGTTGTTGCTACTTGCTTGCGACATTTGAAATCCCTCCTGTTTAACAGCATTTCTTGCATTGATGCAGTCTGAAGCTTTTAAGTGTCAGTCGTCACATAGAGTGTTGGGAAATAATGCAAAGTTTGCAAACGATTTGTGTTTTTCCTTAAAATCTAAAAAAGCTCTTTGTAAGCTCTAAAGTTGATTAAATCAATCTGAAGCACTTCCATACCCCTAAAAATGTACTTTTCTGGCGAATAGGTTTGCCTGCACCAGCTATGTCCACCCGCGGGCCGCATGTGGTCCAGTCGAAGGTTTTGTGTGGCCCAGTTTAGGTTTTCGCTGTAGCAAAAGTATCCTACATACTCACAACCTGTCCGTATTTTGATAATCTTGATATTGACTTTTTCATGCAGGTGGTCCTCAGTGCCATTTTATCACCTTTGTTACCACTGCAGTTAGGATTCGAACGCTTTCAGTATATTAGCTCAAACTAAATTTATTTTGCTGAGATCAAAGTAAGCCATTTATTTTGCTGAGATCAAAGTAAGCCATTTTTTTAATGTGCCACCCTCATTAATATGTCATTCAGTGTGCGACCCTGGTTAAGATAGTGACGTAATTTTTGGCTCAATAAACCATTTGGGTTGGACATACTGTAGGTGACCTACACTATTGCAGTATAACTTAAAGGAATGTATTTTTACATGATTATCTTGCTTATGGGTAAGTGTTGATTACTTTAGCCGAAAAATGAGCTTGTTATCTGAAAACTGTCTACCTGTACTTCCTTTGAAACTAGCGTTTTTTGTTATCTGGAAACCCTAATCAGCTGTGCTTCTGGATTTTTTGTCAAATCGAAGTATAACGCCTTTGCAAGCATTTCGAAGCACTCTACTTGATAGGTTCGAGAAAGTTGTTGAGTCAAAGTACTCGGGGTTTCTTCGCGAAACTTTTTCAACACATCTAGCAGAACCGGGATTTAACTTCTAAAATATAAGTACACAGCCAAGGTCCATCAAGCACAAACTTATGCAAACAAACCATAGCCACGAAACTGATCGGAAACACCATAGAAAGGTTAACATCTGGTCGTTGTTGCCATAGATGAAGATCATGAAGTGAAGCTTTTACGGAACCGACATTGTGAATGAATAGGCACCAATACGCAGAATACGGCCCTCTGCCTTACTGTCCGGTTCATTGCGATTTTGTTTAATCGAAGAGTCTACGAAGCCAAGCTTGACTGCATCTAAGAACAGGATATTCCAAAGAAATTGTTTGCATCATGCAGTTATGGTAACTTGACCAATTGTGTTTGCCAATGATTCCAACTTTAACAGCATCTTTGGAAACAACTAAAAATTCTGTTTAATGCGTGTATTTCTTGAGAGATAAAGGTGGCGTTCGCTTTGTTGAAACGTCGTTTTGTGAGTCAAATTAAAATATCCTCGAACCCAGTCAAGCAAGATGTACAGCGTCCATTCGTAAAAGAATTCCATAAAAAGCACCAACTGCAGTAAAGGTTTGGAAATGGCTCAAAAAGTTCAAAGAACACGATTGTTTGTGCAGAGCCATAGGGTCTGGACGACCACCATTCTCGGGAGACTTACTGAGAAAGTTTGAGATGCATTTGTGCGAAGCCCCGATAGTTTGTAAGAAAAATCTGGAAACCCAGATTTGTTGGCAAAATTCCCAGACTTTTGAATGCGTTACGTTTCAATGCATTTTAACTTTCACTGTTGTGATCGTCTGCACCTGAAAGTTCAGAGTCTCTTAGTTTTATTCAAATTAAACCAGAAATGAATTACAAACGTTTTGGAAAAAGATGGTTGCCTTTCAGTTTTTCGGTCTATCTCTTGTTTCTGCGCCACCTGATACCTTTCAAACAACATTAACTTAAACTGCTCGTTTTGAGGCACTTTTGTGGAAAAGATGTTTTTTAATACATTGTGCTGTGGCATTGTCAGTACGATTAAAGTAAACTCTTTCATACATTGTGCTATAGCAAGGAGGTAAAAGTAAACTTTTGTACATTGTGCTGTGGCAATATCAATAAGGTAAAAGTTGAAATTTTATACATTGTGCTTTGGCACTGTCAATAAGGTAGAAGTGGACTTGTTGTATACTGTGCTGTGGCAATGTCAATAAGGTGAAAGAACTTCATATACATTGGGCTGTGGCATTTTCATTAAGACTAAAGTAAACATTTTTATACATTGTGCTGTGGCAATAAGGTCAAGATAGAACTTAAAGTTTTCACTCCGCTTGCAAAAGTAACAACTAACACCGCCATCATATGCAGCTGAACGTGAGCGTTTTGCCGCGCAGGGAAAAAAGCCTTTCAGGGTGCTGCGAAGTTTTCATCGCCCGAGACGAGCGGCGAGTTTCTTGCCTCAGAACACCGAACTTCCAGTGCTGTGGAGACAGGTTTGTTCAAAGTTGCCACGATTCGTTTCATCAACCTGCTTGCCTCTCCGTTAAAAAGGTTTTGTTACTTTTCGATGGGAACCTGCTGAACAATAATTGGAAGCAGAGAAGCAACGAAAGAATTTCGTAACGTGCGATGGTCTGCATTTTGCATTTCGGAAATTTTGACCGTTTGAAAAAGGGTCACGTGACGCTTGTAGCACGTTGTTTTCTTGTAATTTTGGGCTATCGTGAATCGAACGTGGTCAACGAAGAAATCGCATTAACTTCTGCTTTTCTTCTACGTTCAGACTTGGCGTGATTTGGCAAATTCTTCATTCTTGGGGCAGGTTATTCGAAATCATTGCTGTGTATTTTAAGACATTTATGCAAATTTTCCCCATTGTGGTTTCGTGCCTTCGATCGTAATAATGTACCAAATAATCTTGCCAGTTGTTTTTGAATGAATGGTTCTGTAGTTAGTTTTACTTTGAAATTCGTAGCTTCCCAGATGTCTTCGGAGTGGGTGAACAGCAGATTTAGTCAATACTATTGTTTTTTCGTTAACTTTACGATTGAGAACTTTTCACGAGCACAGTTCCAGTTTTTCCTTTTTAGCAGCGCTTCAGCAAACTTTCACATTCTTGTTATCAGCTTGAATGCAACCGAAGGTTTCACTCCGAGAATTTGTGGGAGAAGTTCTAAACAAGCATTGTAAAAAACAACTGTTTCGAATAACTTATACTGTATCGCGGAAACAAATTCCTGTGTACATGCTAACGGAGGCACTGGTTAAACCCCTTAAGATCTTGAAGCCCGGGTCAACGAACATCTCCAGATTATATGAATAAAACCAGTTCATTTTTCGTATTCCTTGCATCAGAGCCTTAAGTCGGGCCGGGTTCGGGCAAAATTTTTCGGGCCGATTGCGGGCCTGCACACAAAACTTTTTTATAACATTCAGAGTAACGATTTTTTCTTCCGTGAGGTACATTCGTTGTGCTCACCGCGGTGGCTTCTGCGAGTGAAGTGGTTGTGATTTATCTTCAGCTAATTATATTTGCTAACACAGTTGGGTTCTTTTGTTCTCTGCTCGGATTAGTTTCACACTCTTTTTGAGAAGGCGACAGCAGTGAGGAAATTAGCACGCATTGGCGTTGCTTCGAAAAGACCAATCACTTAGTTGATTCCTGGCTTGTTTTAAGAAACAATGGCAAACCGGCGTTTCATGCGTATAGGGCTATCCTGGATATTTTCTTTCATGCCTATAGCGCTATAGTGGTTAATTTTGTGATAGTTTCTTTATTCTTGCAAAACATTACGTTCCGCAGTATAGTCGTTGACTAACAAGCTACGTTTGGACCTGTTTGAGCCAATGTTTTGGTCAAGGTGATTGCTATTTTGGGTGTGATAAAACAATATACCTAAAGCTGTACCAGTACACAACATTTTTTGATACATCGCAGTTCCGCGTATCTTGACGTACTAGGTAAGTTAGGATTTGGAGCCTAAATCGGGCCTCAAAAATATGTCGGGTTCGGGCTTGTGGCTATGATTGCGGGCTTCGAAATGAGACCCGTTTACAACTCTGCCTTGCATTGTCTACGTTTCCCCAGTGCAGGGCGCACTCCTAACCAAGCGGCCTTTGTTAACCCATTCGTGCCCGAATTTGTTTTCTTATCAAAACTTTGAAATTAATCTTGTGGTGTGCAAACAAGTACTAAGAAGCGCTTTGGTAGTTTTCTTTTTGTTAAACCAGGCCTCTGTCTATCAAAATAAGGCTGGCAACATTTGTTGCC
>Ga0210059_1003550_pt1 | contig 24993 bp, 11 predicted proteins | sample Ectturendosymbi2_FD_188042 | JGI IMG/M metagenome (GOLD analysis project Ga0210059, IMG submission 188042) | Ecteinascidia turbinata endosymbiont from Florida, USA - Sample 2 (SPAdes) (version 2) | ecosystem: Host-associated > Tunicates > Ascidians > Unclassified | place: Key West, Florida... | reverse complement strand
TTTTTCATTTTTGAGTTGGAAACCCTGGTCACGTGTGAAATCCGTCGAAACACAGCAAGCGGGGTGTCAGCAGGTGGATCAACAGAACCGGGCGGCGTCAAGACCAATCTTACTTTTCGGCAAAAACCAGTTTGATCTGGTTCGAATAGCTGCATTTTGTCCACACGTTTCAGCACGTCTATCACCTTAGACCGGAAAACCCTGAGCATCATCCGGTTGTCTTTCAAGTTCTTCAAGCTTTTACCTGAAAAAACTGCATCAATCAATGATTCTACCAAGTCGTCGATGTCCATCTCTCTACTATCGCACCCCAGCAGTCGTCCCATCGAGACATGCTTGATCAGATTTTCAGATATCCCAGCCAGTTCGCCTGAAGACTCTCTCTCGACGCAGTCATTGGAATTACGACAGCCGCCAGTGTCTGAGGCAGCGCGCTGTTTTACAACTTGGTTCCCGTTCAGTTCGCCCTTGTACGCGCAGGCTTTCCGCTGATCCCGGGAAAGTTTGTATTCATCCGCGCAACTGCCCATTTCTGTACGGCGTTCGACGACTGGTAAGACGCAAAGATCGCTTTTCACGTTCTCAACATTGCAGCAGCCTCGTTGTTCATCAGCGCGGCTGTTTCGTTTTTCATCGGAGGGAATGGCTGTCCTGAACGCAGCAGCAATTTTCTTTTGCTTCTGATCATAAACCATCACCGAACCGTCATCTAAAACGCGGAAGATCGTTGGAAACATGAGAAAAAAGCGACGAAAGTGAACGCGGTGGGTCGTCAGCGGCAAAGACGATTCGGATTCGAACCTACCGAAGAGGATACGTCGCCCAGTCTCCGTAAAATCCCTTGAGGACCACGCGCTGCTGAACAGCCGCTCGAACAGCACGGCGCCTCCCGTTTCGAAAAATGACAGCACAGTCGCCACGACGTCCTTCTCGTCAGCACTGACGAATATCGGCCGTCTGTCCGTCCCTGTCCGTTTGACAAAAACCAGGTCTCCCAGCTGTGAGCAGTTGACCACCGTGAGAGTGTCGGAATCTGCCAGAACTTTCGTCAGCTCGCGCGCAGTGATCAGTTTGGTGTTCTCGCCGCAGAGAGCGCGCACGATCTCGGACGAAAGCGCCGTGCTTGCGCCCAGCCGCTCTCTGACGACGTGCACAATGGTTTTTCGCAATACCTCCCAGTTGAGCGCGCGCGCCACGACGAAATTCCAAAACGAGTCGTGCGTCCAGAGAATTTCGAGTCCCAGCGCTTTCGGCAAAGACTTGATCAACTCCAACAAACGGGTAAAACGGACCTCGGGTGAGACATGCAGATTTAATACATCGCCAATGCTGTCAGCGACAGCATCAATCTCCACCTTGGTACTTTTTCGATGAGTGTTTTTTGCAGGTGGCGGAAGTGAAGGCGGATAGAGAGGTGCCGGCAGTGTACGAAACGCGAACCTGGTATTGCGTACCTGGTTTGGCAGCACTGGCTGGCTTTCGTCGAATGAACAACAAATTACAACAGTGTCGGAAGAGCGATCGAACTCAACGGATGTTTTGCCAGCCCCCGGGTCCGAAAGGCAAGACTCGACGTTTCCACGCCCGACAAGGCCTTCCGAGCCCTGCGAGATCAAATCAACCGCTTCAGTTAACGTTAGCCGCTTGCGCGTGTGCAAGTATCGCAGCAGCTCGCCGAACAATGCAGAGTTGAAATGCGCTCGAGTTTCAAAATAATTCTCGGCGTTGTGCTGGCCAGCAATCACGTCCAGCACGTCGAAGAAACTCGACTCCTTCTCGACGATGTAGCGCTGTACGTTGCTTGGCAACCGAGCGTATTCGCTAAAAATACGCTTGAAGTGGGGTTTTGCGGACACCAGGTGGTGAAGGTGCGGAAACGAACACGCAACCCTTAGCTTCTCGTATTGTTCGCTGCACGCTTTCATAGCATCGGGCAGCGGAACGTATGTGATCCAACCGTCAGCAACCAGGAAACGCGCCGAGTGCACGCGCAGCGTCTCCATGAAAAAAGCGCGGTCCGCCAAGCCGCTCTTCACGTTCGTTTCGAACATTTCTTCCAGTTTTTTGCTCCTCAGGTCGGAAACGAAAAGCGCTTCGCAGACGTGGCGCTTCAGCGTCGTCAGCAACTTGGAGCGAAGTTTGGAGGAAAAGCCCTGCGGCGCCAGGTCCTTGGCAAAGTCGACGAGGAACTCGAAAAAACACCCGTGAGTAACAAGAACCTGCTGGACGAACTCTTGGTGCTGGGTTTTGAAGGTCACGAAACTCTCCAGCAAGTCGCAGTAGCGCACTTTCGATTTGAACATGTTGCAGAATGCTTCGACAGCGGATTGCGACACATTCGGGGAAGCACCCGAAATGGACTTTTTAAACTCGACGTCATGTGCAACAGAGGCATCATCATTTGTAATCCCTGGCCCAGAAGCACAGTCCAACCTGCCGGAAGTTTTGATATTGTCCCCACTCGCCTCTGTCGAATTTGCGGAGTTTAACTCGCCCCCTTGCTCAGTCACAACTTGATCGTCAGAAAGCATCTTTTGAGATTTGGTCACATTCGTCCTTTTTGCAGTCGAGTCATTGCTGCCCGTAGCTTGACCAATTTCCATCTTTCTGGAGACGCTAACCTTCATGCGAAAAAACTCTGAAACAACAAGAATATGGAGTATTAGCATTTTCTATGTTTTCGATTTCCATAACAACCAACTTCTGCCAATAGCTCAGAATCAGCGATAGCGTGATCGACTCGACAAATTTTCTGATCAAATCTGATTAGACCATCGGGGGTGCTGAAATCAATTTCAGGGGGTGTTGGGGAAGGTCACATGTGGCGGTCAAAGTTAAAAGGAATGTGATGTACTGCACTTGTCTTTACTTAATCCTTATAGCATTAGTAACCAGGTGTTAGCCAGTGGTAGGGGGTGCTGAGGTAGAAATAGGTTAAGTAACGCTGGATTTGACTGCTGTTACCAAATCAGCATATTTTCTTTACTATACTCACAAGGAATTCTCTTTGAATAGCAACTGATGATGCCTACTTAGGAGGCGAAATATATTTTCTGTAAGGTCTTAGGTGAGGGGCAGTAATATGCTTCTTTACCGTTTATCACTCAAGGTGAATAACACTGCTAAATTTTGTTCAGTAACTTCGCACTGACATCAACAAAAGAAAGCGATATTTATGCCTTTTTCAAACTAATTTGCTTGCGCTGTTACATTGGCTTTTTCGTGTTTTTTTGAAAACGCAGCGGTTGCTTCATTCAATGAAATTCAAAAAACAAGCAGACACCAGAAAAAAAGCGAAGGCAGCTTACCTTGTGACACCTTTCAAAGTCCCGATTGGCGAAACACACTTGTCTGACTGGACAGCACTGCGAAGAACTGCCAACAGAATGTTCACAACAAACTGCTACGTAACACAGGCGTAATGAAAATAACTTTCTACGAACACAAACGACGACAAACATTCACCTAACCTTATGCGTATCATGCCAGGTTCAAAAGTATCAACGAAGCTCCGTCACTTGGCGAGTTTCGACTTGGTTCGGATTTTAATCCACGACAGGTTCAATTCTTTAATCAGCACAAACTACAACAACTTTTCTACGTTTCAAACTTACGCTGAAAGCACACAAAAAATTAAATGCGAATGTGATCAGATCATCCGTTTTGAACGTTTTTGACAAACACATCATTTAACAACACCAATCCCTGGCGAAGAAACGCACACGAAGAAGCTTCGTTGCTGTGGCAACATGAAAATGGTTAATTCGTGTTTTGACGGCACTAGGTTGTTGTGGTAACATGAACATGGATATTTTGTTTTTTTGATACTTACGCGAGCACAGAACAGAGAAGCATGTCAGAATAAAAAGCACACAGTGAAGAAGACCTATGACACACTGTCACAAGATCCACTCTGTAGCAGGTCTTAATACACCGTGGCAAGATGCAGTGAATACCAAGAATAACGACCGTTACGAAGGTAAGTTGAATCAACGCCAAAACACGCGCAGCGATGTCACCTTAATGTAAGGAAGGTGAAAAATCGTCAACCTTGTCATCGTGGGGAAGTGGGTGGCATCACAAAGAGTAAAGAAGGGGTTTTCCAATGGACGAAGTTACCGTGTTATGATGTTCACGCTTTTCGTGTTTTTAATGCTGCAAGTTTGCTCTTTCTGAAACGTCGTGCATACAAACGACTAAATAAGCTACTGAATGCAACACAAGTGAAATGTTTCTCCGTCAATGCCGTAAGCAAACTAATGAACTATACTCGGCAAAGTGTTTAAAACCTGAAAGTCACTTCGGCATGAGGCTATCAATCCCACAAAAGTTTCAGTGAGACATTTTAGTCTTGTTCACACTCACGTCTGCAAGTAGCACGTTCTTCATGGATCGTCCAAACCTCATTTTGTCAATTTTTTTTCACTGCGTTTACAAGGGTTCAGGTAATCACGTGAAAGGCACGCTCATACTGAACACCTCACGACCTTACCAACGTTGAAGAAAAACATGCTAATTTCCTCAACTAGTGCAACATTCGTCATCAGCCACGTCGTTGCATGAGTTCTGGCACAGTTGCGTCTGAACAGGGGTCAGGGCGGAAAACCTTCATTTCGGGCTCTTCGTCGTGGGGAGGATCACTGAATCTTCGTTTTCGGTGACGAAATTCTCCGGAACTTGGCGAGGAAACGCTTTTGTCGGAAATTGAAACATTACCACCAAAGTAAGGAAACGGACGCAACGCAACCGATTCTCCTACGATCGTGAAAACTGTGGGAAACATTCGCAGAAATCGTCGAAACATGCCGGAGTGCTTCATCTCAGCCTTACGCTCATAATCCTTAAACACACAAGGACGAGCACCGAATAGAATGGGATGTAAATCGGCAGATAAAAGTTTCGAATTGCTAGCGAAGTTCAACAATTGACCGTACGTTGTGCGAACGCAGCCGTCCTTGAAATAGGACATAATGAACATGATGGCACGTTTCTCGCAGTCATTAGAAAATATAGGCTCGTTGTTTGCGCCTGTGCGTTTGACGCACACCACGAAGCTTCCCTGCAGTTGCTTTTCAACAACAAAGTCCTCTGAATTTTTCAGAGAATTTTCCAGCTCCTTATTCGACATCAGGCGACATCTGCGGTCGAAGAGACGACAGTATAGGTGACCGATCGCTTTAGTTCCTGGCCCAAGCACATTTTTAACCATGTGGTGAACTATCATATGAGCACCTCTCCAGTTTGGCACATGTACAACAATAAAATTCCAATAGGACCTTTTATCACTCAGGGCTTCAGCCTTCAGCTTTACTGGCAATGTCGCAAAAATATTGACCAATTTTCTAAAACGTGTTTCCGACGATTCTTTGGAAGACAGGATTTTCGAAACGGAGCTGGAAAGCGAGTCCAAGGTGCCAGGAGCCTCAGATTTGTCACTGGCAGGGTCAAGCATTCCTTGCTGTGCAGCGGACAAGTTGCTTTCCTGCGTTTGGTACGGACGAAGCAATCTAACAAAACCGCCGGAAATCTCAAACGTGGCCGAATTCGTTTCAAGACTCTCCAGGAGGAAATCACTGTCAACGAACCCAGCTGTGAAGATTTCAAGCAGTTTTTCAAATTTCATGAGAAACCCTTCTATTGAGATTCTCGCAGCAACGCAATAGTTGAGCTTTGTCTGCAAACTCGAAGAAAGCTTTTCGCCGATGCATTCTGGTGACGCGTCTCTGGAGCGCATAACGAGATATCTGAGGAAGCAACCATGTAATAGTACAATCTCTTCAATGACTTTGGGCCGGGATTGCGAAACTTGATCGAACCAAGTGCGCATAGGACCCCAAGTTCCACCACGCATCAAATAATTATAAGGTATTTTCATCAGCTCTTCACAACTGCAATCAAGAAGAGGGTTGGCTCTCTTAGGCTTCTTTTCTTTCACCACTTTTAGAGGGTTGGCTCCCTTGGGCTTCTTTTCTTTCACCACTTTTAGAGGGTTGGCTCTCTTGGGCTTCTTTTCTTTCACCACTTTTACTTCTGCAAAAACACCGGATGAAATATCGTATGCCGTGTCAACGCAAGGTCGTTTATCGAAATCTTAAAGCAGTACCGAAGTTGGTATATCTCAAGACTTGATATAGGCCAACTCGTAACAAACGTGAGAATCGCTGAGGAAAAGTAGAAGACCTATTTCGATTAAAACTTTCCTTGGGAACATTTGACGATGGGTCAATATGAAGCAAATTTATTAACAGCAGCAGCAAGCTTCGGAACATTGTGCTCAACCGGGGGTAAACTTACCTTGGGAGTAAATCTAATGATGCGGAAGTTACAATACTTTGTCGTTTTCTCCAGCGCTAACGAGTAAATAAAAAAACAGGTGGTAAATTTGTGTTAGGAAGCTGGCAAGGGGTAAACAGGAGAAAAAAGGTTGAGAACCCCTGGTCTAAATGATCGACTACTCAGTATGCAAAGCAGAGCTATAGTCTAAAACTGTGTAAAAATCAAACGCACTTTCTATTCCGTCGGGAACTAGCGCCATCTTGCCATCCAGTGTGAACCCCAATCGCGGCGAACGCACCAATAAGTACTGAATTACAAGTGCCACGACAGACTTCGACGTTCCACCGAGACGTTTTCTGAAGTTGAAGAAAACCTTGTCCACGATTTCACGGACGCCCAGGCATCTCGGCCCTGACGAACTCTGAAAAATAGATTTGCTGGAACTGCAGCCAACCATCTCCGCCAATATTTTCAGCGAAAAATTATCAACAAATCCAAAGGATTGATTTTCAATAAGTCACCACAAGCGTAACGCAGTCGAATCACTTTGGAAACTGTTACGGCAGGGAGGCTCCTCGAATACTCATAGCGTACCAAGAGCTTTTGATTCTCGAAGGATTTACATAAGATAACGCCGTTACACGTGCATCTGGCATATAAACATGCAGAGAGTCCGTGCCGTTCGTTAATTTTCTGCGCGTCAGCCGCTTGTCAACAGGAGACACTTTTGCGATTAACAAAGGATCTATCAAGCAAAGGAAAACATAGGGTGGCCTTTTAAAAAAGCACATGAAAAGCAATGATTCCAAACCTCAAAGCACTTCGCAATAAATTCCAAGACCTCGTCGCTGTGCACATCTTGCATGACACTTTCCAGGCTGGGAGGTGACGTTTTGCAGGCGACTGAGAGGCAGAAAGTTTGCTCAGCCGGATTCAGGGCGAAATTTGGATCAAATTTTAAACAATATACAACTTGGCAGTGAAGTAGATCAACAGACGTTTTCGGCAAAGCTTCCTTTTCGGCAAACGTTTGGCGAACCAAGGCAAGAAGAAAATGCAGAGACAAAGGTTTGTTGACGAGTGACGCAGCACTATAAATGTATTTTCTTATTTTTCTGTTGGAAACCCTGGTCACGTGTGAAATCTGTCGATACACAGCAAGCGTGGCGTCACCTGGTGGATGACCAGACGTTGGCGGTGTCAAGACCAATACTACTTTGCGGCACACACCAGTTTGGTCCGGCTTTTGATCCGGCTTCAACACACCAGTTTGATCTGGCTTTAACACACCAGTTTGGTCCGGCTTCAACACACCAGTTTGATCCGGCTTCAACGGGTGCACTTTGTCAACACGTTTAGTCGAGGAATTGCTGGTGGTAGCTTCACCAATTTTCATCGTTCTAGGGACATTAACCTTCATGCGAAGAAACCTGGAACAACAAGGACAAAGAGTATTAGGTTTTTCTATGCTTTCAATTTACGTAACAATCAACAGCTGGCAAAAGCTCATAATGAGCGATAGTGTCTTCAGTTGGACAATATGCCTGATCAAGTCTGATTAGAGGAAACACGAGCTTTGAATGCTGTTGCCAAATCAACATTTTCTCTACTATACTTACAAGGGATTCTATCTGAATAAGAACTGGTGATGTATGCGAAATATATCCTCTGGAGAATCTTAGGGTCTGATTATTTGCTGGGAAAGGATGCCCTTCGACAGACAATGTACTTGTAAGGGAAATATTAATCCGAAGTCTTAAACTGAGGCAGAAGAACTTTGTTTTTTGCAGGCTGCTCACATGAACTAGCTTTCGTGCAAGGCATGTTCGATACCGGCAGTTTCACCCTCCATCTGTAAAATCTTTATCGCAAAGGCTGCAATGTTAACTGATGGCAGTTCGCCAGTGAAGGGCACTAGAGCAGTAATATGTTTCTTCACCATTTATCACTCAAGGTGAGCTGATCGGACTTCCACCGCTAAGTTTTATTTGGTAAGTTCGTACTGACATTGAAATAAGGAAGTATGTTCAACCTATTTTCAAACTCACTTCCTTCCGCTGTTGCACTGACATTTTTTCGTGTTTTTTGATAACGCAGCGGTGGCTTTGAAAGGAAACAAGCACATCAAAGCTGTATGCCCACGGCATGCTTCTGTTGCGGCGCGTCTGGTTCGGTGAACTCAGTGCGCTTGCGCATGCGCACTTCAGCGCATGAAGCGGATCGTTCATTGCTGGCGGCCTGGGCTGAACGGATGAGTGAGACCCGAAAATCGGCGACGACATTGCCGTGCTGCAATGCGACACGGGAATGTTACCTCAATCGAGTAACACGAAAATAGTTCAAACTCAACACTGTTCCTAGACGTTGTAACTTCATGTCTGCGAAGCATGAGTGAGTGTGGCTTTAACGCCTTCAAATATTCTAATTCATTCATTTCGGAAAATTTTTTAATAGATTTTTAAGAAGTTTTTACAGAAAGTGCTTGTACGAGAAACAACATAAGGCAGACTCGGTTCAAAATCACTTTCAAAATCTGGGGTTTTGCAAGTAGTTTTCCCAGAAATTTTATAGAAAGTTCGAAAGCTATGTCAAGAACTTTCTACTAAAGCAATACATATTCCTGTTGTGGGTGGGTTGTTAAGAAGCCATCATATTATTGTTTCGTGCCCTTGTTTCCTGTAAATCGTTGAAATTTCGCGAAGTTTCACCATTCGTATGTAAGAAAGGCTTCTGAACAACAACAAAATAAATATGAAGCCAGACTACTCACAGTCACGCGTGTCAGAAATGTCGTCAACCCAGTAGTATTTGCGCAAGTACAGACTGCGGTGTGAACAACGCAACACAAATCATCGACAGCCAAGGGTGGTACGTACGGCAAACTTGCACTAGATCGAAGCGGTTACCACAGCCAAAAATGAGTGGCAAAGCACTTTACCTGGTGAAAGATCAGGTATGTGAAGGCGTTTCAGCCACACTCACACATACATCGCAGAAACAAAGCTACCGTATTTTAGCAACTGTTTCGTTTGGACCTTTGTCCTTCTACCTCAATTGACCAAGCATATCTATTTTACTGGATAGCAATGAGAAGGACCGCCAATAACCTTTTCGCAGCAAAATACTCTTCAACGCAAACGTGATTACACTACGTCCCACAAACAAAACAAAGTAAAATATTCAACTAACCTTTCACGCCGCCATGCCGGGGTGAACAGGATCAACGAAGCGTCTCCACCTCGGGAGTGTTGACTTAATTCTGATTTATATCCACGACAGGGTCAGCTCTTTGATCAGCACATACAGCAAATTTTTTCTAGTTTTGCATCCTACGCTGTGAGTATATACACAAATTTAAAAGGTGTGTGCGATGGCCAAACCGAATGTTTCTTCAAAATCATCCGTTTTCAAAGTTTTCGACACTTTTATAATGCAAATCACGGCCAAAAAAAACGATACAAATGACACACTGCAAACGTTTCGATAACTCCTGTTATCATCATCAGTGCACTGCAAATTGAACTGCAGTGACCATGCTGCAGGTTCTTATTAGTCATTCAGGAAAAAAGCGCTGTAAAGAATGAAAAACGCGAAGGGCTGTTTCGGTAGTGACGCGAAGCATACGTAGTCACATGACTCAGCTGGATTGGAACCCTTTTCATCATGAAACAACAAAGCGCCAAACGACGAAAAACACGCAAATGCTTGGTTCCTGTGGCAACATGAACATGGTCATTTCGTGTTTTTAATACATACGCGAGCACGAACTGGAAAAACAACCAACATTAAAGGCATGCAGCAGCGGTCCCCAAATACAGACCCGGGGGCCGGATCTGGATTACGAAGGGTTCCAATCCGGCCCGCGAGCTTTCCTGGGGATGCTTTGTATGTTTGCAATTCTGTATAAGTAAATTAATGTAAGATGGACTTGCGCAAAATGCAAAAAGCATTTAACTGCCTCTTGAAGGAAATCGATGGAAGTTACAAAGATGTCTTGTACTTTTCACAAAATTGCTGGCTTAGCTGGAGAAAAATATTGAGAAACGTGTGGGATTTAAGACAATAAATTGCATTTTATGTCGATTCTGAACGGAAACAGCATGAGCTTTCTATTGGTCAGTGGCTTTAAACTTGCTTTTGTTGTGAAAAATTTATGACAGAAAAATTAAGCTACGTGAATGCGTCATTTCAAGGAAAACAAAAACGCATTAACAATGTTTTGGGTTAAATTAAGCGTTTGAAGCAAATCTAAAATTTTCGCAAAGGCCAATATGTGTTTGGTAATTTTCCGAGTTTACAAAGCGCATTTGGAGATGGTGAAAGTGACATGCTGATGCTGAATATTCTGATGAAATTGTGAAGTTGCAACGCGAATCTAATCCCCGATTTCATGATTTTCGTAGTTTGAAAAGTGGCATCAGAATGTTTTGAATACCCTTTGACATTAATTTGAATCAGTGCCAATAGATGTCCAAACGGAATTTAATGAATTGCAGAATGACTTGATCTCGAGGAAAAATTTCTACCAAAAATGCTTCTGGAACTTCGCAAAGAGTGTCTCAAGATTTACACAGATTTCAAAACATGCGCTCAAAAACTGACTTGTTTGTTTGGACGTACTTGTTTTTACGAACAATTCTTTTTCAAGAAGAAATATGGTAAGTCCAAGTGTCGAAACAGAATTTCAGGTGCACATTTGCACGATACTCTCCGTATTGCAGCATCAAGCATTGAACCAAATATTACAACCATTATGCAACAAAAGAGCCAGTTTCATAAGTCACATTGCAAGCAAACAAAACAAAAAGAAATATACATATGTGACTGAAGGAATGCGTGATCGTGTTGTTGTTGTTTTCAACACAGAAAAGGTCCGGCCCGCGGACGCTGACAAACTCGCGAATTTTACCCAGCATTCAAAACGTTTGGGGACCGTCGGCATATAGTAAGTTGTACGAAATTGCGGAATACGACAAAAAACTGCATCTTGTGTGCGAAGAAATGAAAGCTGAGAACGAGAATCAAAGCGACACAAATGAAACCAACTTCCGCGCCTGAGTATGAAAAATAAGAATGCACAGGAAGTATTAACGGTCACAATTGGATTAAACAAAAACAAACTTTGCCCATCCTGATGGTCGGTGCAGTGGTGGAAATAAGTGGCGGAGAGCGAAGCGCTTGTCTCGGGGCAACCTTTCAATGGCACCCCTCTAGGTGTTACCCGCGTAACGTTTCCACGTTTTTTGTGCACAAACTTCATATCCACTCATATAATATACTCCCAAGCAGATCATAAGTACTCTCCTTCCAAAAGGGCCCCCAACAGCAACTGCGATGTGCACCAACTCTGCTTTAGAAAGAGCCCCAACAGCAACTACAATGTGCAGACACTCTGCATTCAAAATGCTCCCAATAGCCACTGCAGTGTGTAGGCACTCTGCTTTCAAAGGGTCCCCCGAGAGCAACTGTAATGCGAAAGTATTCTACTTTCAAAAGCGCCACCAACAGCAGCTGCAATCTGCAAGTACTCTGCTTTCAAATGGGCCCCTTCATCATCTCTAATGTGGAAGTACACTGCTTTGCAAGGGAAAACAAATGTTACAGTTATAATTGAGCACTCTCCTTTCAAACGGTCCTAACTAGCATTTCTAATGTGAACTAAAACTTAAGTTGTGTATCGTTGATTTCCTTTGCATTTTCAGTTATGCCGCATTCTCACGAAGGTATCCTTGGATAGCCCACATGTCCCATTACGAGGCTTGACAAAAAAGTCTTACTACGGTGGACTCCGTATGAAGACGTTACCAGAGAACCCCCTTTTCAGCTTTGCAATGCCGTTACATTCATTAAGATATAGGAAACGTCCGTGATTCACAAAACTTTTAGAAACGCTGGCTTAGTAAGCTACGTGAAAACTACAGCAAGACGCCCATCACCATATTGAAGTAAAAAATTGCACATCACAGTAACGTCTGCTTCAACTGGTTCAACATCGACTCATTCACGGTCAGCGAACCATCCGCAGACGTCGGGAAGCATTTCTCGAACTTTCTGAAGGCGAGGGTGAACGACACTCCTGTCCCTAACACTTTCACCAGGTCCTTGCTTGCTTCGGTGGACCAGATGTCGCGCAAAAGGGTCTTTGTAAGTGGACCTCGCGTGCGTATGAAGCCGGCAACTAAATCCAATGCTGCGGCAACTTTCCTTTGTGCTTTGCTCTTGTCCTGAGAGCGCGCACGAGCCGAGGTTTCCAAACATGGAGGTTCAGAAGCTGACATTTTGCTTGCATTCCTTGCAGGATCTGGCGGCACGTGAATCGACCCATGAGTAGAAACCAGGTCCACGGACTGAGAAAAAACTGTGACATCTTTTGGAAGAAGCAACAGAGTGTTTTCATTAAAATAAAAGCGCTTCATCTTGTCCTGCAAACACCCAACCAATATAAGACAGCGGAAAAGAAATTTCAATTCTTTACATTTGATAGCATGTTTGGACAGCCGTGAAGAGAAGTTTTCCAAAGCTGATTCTGTCAAAACGTCCATTTTCGCCTCTTGTGTCGGCAGAGAAAGAAGGTGAGACTTGCACAGATTGACTATTTCCGGCAACAACTCGGCATGGGGAAGGCTGATCGCTTTGTTGAACTTCACACCTCGTTCTTCAGGTTTGCAAAAGACCCAGGAGGCACCAGGCCCCCCGTACTGATTGCCAAACGTAAACTGACTACCAGAGGTAGCAAGCAACTCGACAAGGTAAGCCTCGAAAAGCAGTTTCGGTCGAGCAAACCTTTCGCCACAAAGCTTTTCATGCGTTTCATTCACCAACCGCGCGGTTGCACAGCAATGCTTATTTTTCAACAGCAGTGACGTCACACAATCGTAAATTTTCTCTCGCTCATTGACACGGATCGTGCGTTCTGGCACAGCTGCGTTTGAACAAGGATCGGAACCAGAGCAGAAAACTTTCGTTTCGGGTTCTTCCTTGTGGGGGGCATCGCCAAATTTTCGTTTCCGGTAAAGAAAGTTTTCCGAAATTGTTGGAGAAACGTTTTTGTCAGAAATCGAAGCGTGATCACTTAAGTCAGGCAACGTAGCCTGTGTCGACGTTTCTCTCTTCTTCTCTACGTCCATCTGTTCTGCCTCCAATTCCAAACGATGGAAATCTATGGAAGTGGAAGACCTGGCGTTTGGCAATTGGTTTTCTGGTTTGGGGCCAGTGGCGCTTAATTCAGCCGAAACGAAGCTAGTTTTTTCTGGCGACAAAATACCAGGAGCGCAGCTATTCGTCTCTAATGAAGCTGAACACGTGGCGCGCTGTTGGTCTTCCTCGAAAGCATCAAAAACCATCTGCGTGTTGCCACAAGATTTGTCATTATCTTTCAGTCCTTGGCTGAGCTTTGAAACCGACTTGACCGGTGATTGACGGAGTTCATCCTCATCTGAAAGGACAACAGATGTGGAAACGTCTGAGCGATCAACTTGAGCTGATTGGAGCGTTTGCGATGCAGACGTTAAACCGATGTCATGCCCTTCATCTTGAGGAGGCTCATCACATCCACCAAGGCCTGTTGCATTCTCTACAAACGATCTACGGCGAGGTTGTTCGTCCTCTATAGTGTGGGGACTTGCACAACGCTCAACACTACCGTGGCTGGGCTCAGCAACTGCTGCAGTGTCTTTGCCTGATGACTTTGATCCAGAACAGTCATTGTCAACGCTCGTTCGATCAATAGGTTCATCTTCGTCGCGTGAGTGCGACATGGTACCTTGAACAACAGAACAACTGGTCGAAAAATGGATAGCTACTGCAGTAATTGAGCGCTCTCTCAGTTACGTGGCAAGGAAAACGTAGTGGGAAGAACTAAGCAACAGATTGAAAATGTACCGAATGACACAAGGATTCTGGGACTACACCATGCTGAAAAAATTTATGCACACTTCATTACCTTCAAACAACGCTGGAACATGATGCCAATCAAACAGTGAGAAAATCAGGTGAAATTTATTTCTTATTTATTCCACACGCTTTTCCCGCTTTGTGATGTTTGACAGGTACAGTAATTAGCGCAAATAACATCAGTGGGGTACAAAGAAGCACAAGGCAGTTTCCTTAAGTCTGAACAGGGATGGATGACACATGACATAAATACATTTCATTCGAAAATTCTCGCATGTCAAGCGACACGAAAAAATTTTTGTGAACAACAGCGAAAATATTGATGGAAAATTGACTACGCGACCGATACTGACATGCTATTTATCAAGCGCCTAATTTGAACGTACTTTCAGCTCCATCAGGCAACAGCGCCACTTTGCCATCAAGTGTAAATCCGACTTGAGGTATTGTGCCAAGTAAACCTTGCACCAAAAGCGTCACAGCCCACTTCGGAGTTTTTCCAAAACGCTCCGCAAAATGAGAATAGACTTTTTCACAAAGGGCTTCCAGGAACTCGCCGTCAGCATTCTGTAAAATGGTCGATCACTTTTTAAACCAGGTAATCGCACGACCTTGAAAACGTCTTAAAAAAGCTTTTGTCGCAAAAATCGACAGCTCGAGATTTTTTTGACTTTCAACCAACTTGGGTTGCTTGCCACGTTAATTCACGGGTAAACGGCAAAGGTTTCTCATCGTGCACGTCACTAATGATGCATTAGTTATCAGGTCTAAAAATGTTGACAGAAACAGCAACTTTCGGCAGAACAAAAAATTCAAGTTCAAACTCTGACATTTTCTTCTTTCAGAGATTTCTAGCAAATTATCTTCACTGAACGATAATTACTTCAGCAACAATTTGCACACCTGTGTTTTAAAAGGAAACACATTTGACAATAATAACACCACGGAGAAGGGGAGTAATGCAAATAAACATGTGGTCTGACAGATGATTCAGATACTGTATTTATTAATAAATCTAAGTTTTCTTTTCTTCTTCAAAAATTTCACGTCATTTAACTGCAAGAAAGCAACACCAACTTGCTCGAAAGTTGTAGTTCAGTGCAGTTCACATGAATTTGCATAAAAGATCGTTTCTGCAAATGAGACAACTAAGTTTTGTACATTTTGCAGATGGATCAATGAAACTTTGAAAAACACCGGATGCAACGTCTTGTGATCAAAGCTACACTTGATCAAAATTATAGCGGTGATTCGTAGAACGAAATCAGAAAAGCAGAAGCAATCGAGTAATCAACATCAGCACATGCACAAGTAATCACAACAAAACTGCGGAGAACAGCGCAGTGCACACCCCACCTTTAAGACTCCAACGATGAAACGAGATATCTCTTTTTCCTGAACGCCACATTGATAACTTTTCAAGGTCGGTGATGTCTTTCTACAGGTAGTTGAGAAGCAAAAGGTTTGTTCCTCAGGATTCAGGACAAACTTCGAGTCAGATTTCAAGCATGACACAACTTGACACTGAAGTAGATCATCAGATGTGTTTGGCAAAATTTTTCTTGAAGCAAACTTATGTTTAACTAAAACAAAAAGGATGTTGAGAGACACCGGTTTACGGTAAAGAGACGCGACAGTGAAAATGTACTTTCGCATTTTCGAGTTGGAAATCCTTGTTACGCAGGAAATCCGTCGAAACACAGCAAGCGGGGCGTCATCTGGTTGTCCACCAGAGGCTGAAGATGTGTGCGTCAAAACCAACTTAACTTTGCCGAATGAACCGGTTTCACCCAGTTTGAGCAAGTCCTTTTCAGCCATACGCAAAAGAACGTCCCTAAACCTAGATTGAAAAGCTCTCAGTGCCAAACGGTTATCTTTCAATTTCGTCCTTGAATTTTCGTCTTCCATCAGAACATCGATCAGCGATTCCAGTAGAGCATCGAGGCTCATCTCTCGATCATCACACATCAGCAGTCTTCCCATGGTAACGTGTTGAATCAAGTTTTCGGAAATGGCTTCCAGTTTATCCGACAGGACAGATGTCTCCGTGTTGCTGTTCTGACAATCACGTTTCTTCGTTCGATGTTGAACAACGTTTAATCGAGCAGCATTGACGTTCTGACAACGATTCTCAACCTTCTGTAGGGACTCGGAGGACATGGGAGGATCTGTTTCATCATCGTCATTGCTGCAAACACAACCAGTGTTGGACGCGGACGGATCGCTCGTTGCTTCAGGAAATTCAATAACTTTTTCGATGTTCGAACAGTTATTCTGATTTACTTCATCGTTACCAAGCTTATCACCGGATGAAGCGATTTCATGATGTGCTCGCGGATTCAACTCAACCACATCTCCTTCAACAGTAAACACTGTGGGAAACATTCGTAGAAATCGTCGAAACATAGCAGCGCGTATCATCTCGTCTTTCACCGCATACGTGTTATTTTCAAGTACGGAAGAAATATCGAACAGCATAGTATGTAAGTCTGCAGACAAAATTCTCGAAAAGCTCGCGAAATTGAACAATAGCTCAAACTTTGTGCGAAAGCAGCCGTCCTTGAAATAGGACATAATGAACACGATGGCACGTTTCTCGCAGTCGTTATAAAATATGGGTTCGTTGTTTGCGCCCGTACGTTTGACGCACACTGCGGTGCGGTTTGGAGGGAACCGCTCCAGGACAAAAACTCTTGCGGCCTTTAGAGATTTTTCCAGCACCTTAAGGGGCATCACGAGATGTTTGTTCAGGAAAAGACGATGGTGCATCGTCCTAAGCGCTTTAGTTTCTGTTCCAAGCAATTTTTTAACCATATGGTGAACTATCGGTTCAAATTTTGTGCAGTTCGGCACATCTGTAACAAGAAACTTCCAGTAAGACGATTTTTTACCGAAGGTTTCGGCCATCAGCTTTGGAGATGATGCAGCAAAAGCCTTGTCCAACCTTTCAAAACACGTTTCCGACGATTCTTTGGAAGACAGGATTTTCGAAATGGAGCGGGAAAGCGAGTCTAAGGTGTCAGCGTTGTCGCTGACAGTGTGAAGCAGACCTTGCTTTGCAACGAATAAGTTGTTTACCTGTGGTTGTTTGCGACTGAGTAACTTAACAAAACCGTCAGAAATCTGAATCTTGGGCCAATTCGTTTTCAGACTCTCCAGAAGAAAATCACTGTCAACGAACCCAGCTGCGAAGATTTCGAGCAGTTTTTCAAGCTTCATGGGAGATCCATTTGTTTCGATTCTGTTAATAGCGTAAGAGTTCAACTTGCTTTGCAGCATCGAGGGAAAATTTTCGACAACGTCATCTGGTGACGCGCCATTGGAGCGCCTGACGAGATATCTGAGGAAGCAACCATGCGATAACAGAATCTGTTCAGTGACTTTGGGTCGGGCTTGCAAAACTTGCGTGAACCACTTACGCAAAAATTTAAACCCTCCAGCGTTTGTTAAAGTATTGTATGGTATTTTTATGTCTTCCTCATTACCAAAATGAATTAAAGAGTGGGCTTTCGTGGGCATCTTTTCTTTCACCACTTTTACTTCTTCTACAGAATTACCGGAAACAATCATCTCGAAATCCGGGTGTTTCTTGAAAAGTCGTTTAAGCTCGACTTCAGAAATGAACCCGGGCTCTTTTATCAAATCTCTCACGACTTTAGAAACAGGCAAGGGTTTGACACTCTTCATCTGCGATCGGAGTTTATCACCGATCACTTTGTGTGTGGCGGAGGTGAATTCCATTGATCCTTTCGAACTCATCTCATTGGTAGAAGTCAACCAATCGATGAAAGACCCGTGTCTTTTCACCACCTGAAAACAACGATTTACGTACTTTGTCAGATCTGTCTCATTAATGCAGCATTCCGTGCTCAAAACACATTTACCGATCATGCAAAAAAAATAACAAAAGCACAACAGACTGAACAACGCAAGGTTTATGATTTGCAATAAATTTTTACCAACTTGCAAAAATTATTAACAACGATGCTCGTGAACAGAGACAAACTTTTTTAGCTGGAAGATTTCAAATTGGGACTAATATGCAGAAGGTTAGACACTGATGTCTTCATTCCACAACGGTTGTTGCACATAATATAGCAACGGCATACTTATGGCATTTGAGCTCGTGTTTCAGCCTACGCTCAGTTCCACTGTTATGCAATCTTGGGCCAATAGCAGGGAAAGTGAAAATCCTTGTCTGTGTGAGCTGAACAAAAATTTGCATGAATTCCTGGCATTTTTCTCCAAAGCAAGATTTGCGCGTGAGCTCTTTGTGTTAATTGAAATACTTTTAGCCTCTTTTACTTTCTCTCATGATCCAATTTATCGAAGCTGATTAAACGCTACCGTATATTGACTATGAGTACCGTGCGATAAGAAATTGTATCTGTTACTGATTTCATTGGTGGTGTTGAGAAGGATGGCTGCGAACAAGGGTGACATCAAAACCATTTTTGAAAAGCTTGACAAGATTACCCGATCATTTAAGGATAACAGCTCCTCGCTGTCTCAGCTCACTGAAGAAATATGGGAGCTGAAAAAGGCTAGCAACTCTTGTTGAAGAAGCGCTTCCCAACTACTCATCTAATCTCTTGAACAGCAAAATACAAGGAGAAACGTGTTTCTTTCATGTCAGCATATGAAGTTTTGGCAAAAGTATTGATAAGCTATCCACAACGCTATCAGAGCTAAACGATCCACCGAAGATAATTGCTGTGACTGTAACAAACAACAACAAAAAAGAAAGCATCACGTTCTCACCCAATATAGAGCGGGAGCCCAGAGGGTTCAATTTAGCTGCAAAGGTAATCAATTTCTAATGGCATCACATCATCTGGTATGGCTTTCTGTACAAGGAACTGCAACTGTGTTCTACTGTTTCCATTTATATTATAGGGGCTTTAAACTTTGTTTATGAGTTTTAGGCCTCGAAAAGCTCCCTGTGGTGACATATTCGGTGACATAAACTCACTCAAACATCTGGCAACCCTGGTTCCTGGGATTATGTTGGATATTTTGCAACAGGTTTCAGGTGGTTGTCTTCCGAGCTTACCTAGCTCAATTTTGGGGTAGCTATTTTGGGGGTGTTCCACCATTTAAAATGTCTGGCATTGGTCATTTATGGTTTCTGGGGTTACGCTGGACATTGTCCAACAGGTTTCAAGTGGTTAACTTTACAGCTGATCTAGCTGAATTTTGGGGGAGATCATTTTGGGCGTCTGGCAGGGGTCTGCCACCAATTAAAATGTCTGGTTGGTCGTTATTCCTGGGATTGTGCTGGACATATTGCAATAAGTTTTAGGTGGTTACCTTTCCAGCTGATCTAGTTTAACTTCGGGGGTACTTTTAATCACCCCCCATGACCTCACCTACCAAGTGTGACACGACAGACGACCAGTTCTTCGCACAGGAAGCCATACTAGATGATGCGATGCCATTAGAACTTGGTTTCCTTTCCAGCTAACTCGGACCCTCTAGGCTCCCAGTCTAATATCATGGGCTGTATTATTTGCATTCTGATTCTGTAACACTGTGTGAGTAGGTGTCTACAGTCATGATTCTATGTCATATCGACTCCAAACGGATATAACAAACTCATTACATTCTTCTGAAAATCCTCGGATTGAGGTCACTACCTATAAAAAGTATGTTATTTGGTGTTATTTGCAGACAAATTAACAATAATATCAATGCCTTGTAAGCTCCAAACTCTGCATTAACTAAGTGTTTTAAAGGCGCCATGTTGCATTCGTGGTGATGTCAAGATTGACCTTTTCCCTCTCTCGATCATCACACACCAGTAGCTTTCCCATAGTTACGTGCAGAATCAAGTTTTCGGAAATGGCTTCCGACATGACAGACGCTTATCCGACATGACAGACGCCTCAGGGTCGCTGTTATGAAAACAACACTCTTCCCTGCTTTGTTACAAATCTAATCTCATCAACGCGGCATTCCCTGCTCAAGCCATATCTACAGATCATGCAAAAGCAGTAAAGGCACAACGGACTGAACAGTGCAAGGCTTTCAAATTATAAGAAATATATGATGGCATTTCGATTAGAATCATGCTCAAGAGCGACAAAAAGCGAAGTGGATTTTTACAGTTACGCGATAGTGAGTGGAAAAAATATACAACGAACCTCTTCTCTCCTTTCCAACGCCATACCGCGAAAACGTTTCACGAGGTTTTCATAGTTCAAGTCCTGTTGCATGAGCTGCCCCACTATGTCCATTGCGCCGTCCTCCATTGCTGCTTTGGGCCCGTTGTTAAGCCAGATCAAAGTCGTATCACAAACCAACCGGAAAACTTCAAACCTGTAAACAATATTCTCTCGTCCAGCCATCGTAAAACTGTAAAAAATAAGACGAGAAACGTCGAACACACAATATGAAATTTTCTGGTTTTCTGCCCGTCGCAGCTTTAGTTTTCAAAGATGCAGTTAGTGAATGGCGTGTACTGGTTCAAAGACATACCTTAGGTATTTTTCAACACGAAATAGGATTGGTGCGATCAATCTCTAAAACCACACTTTGCGAAGATCACGCAAGGCAGTCGCCGCCTCAACGGGCAACAGAAGAACATACTAACGAGCAATGCTAGTATTGCACTTTATACTTTAAGGACTTGAGTCTCTTCTACTGCTTTGCACTTTCTGTCCTCCGGCAGCATTGCAGCAAAGCGCTGTTAGTGCAGATTTCGATTTTACCGTTCATTTTCAAATCTCCTCGTGATTAACCCTGGGTGCCGATGTATCGCTCATTGCAAGCCTGAAGAAGATATCCGTTATTTCCGCAACACTGGGGTATTAAGTAACGTTTGAACAAAACCAAGCAAACCTATCCTTTCTATCAGTAAGAGTGAAACATTACAATTATTCTACGATTTACTGAAATCTCCGACACGAAACAATAATGAGATCTTTTCCTTACATCCCACAAAAGAAGATACATGGTATCTTTCAGAAAAAAATTGCTGAAGTTGTCTGGGAGCGCTCCTTGGAAGACCCAAATTTTAAGGGGTGATTTTCAACCGAGCTCACCTGATGTTCGAGACGATTTTCTACCGAGGTATTTTAGCTCACTTTAGTGAGGCACCAAAACAGTGAGTTTTTGAACTTTTCTGGTAAAAGCAACTCCGGCAAGAAGTTGCTGAAACCGCGAAAGTGCATTTGAAAATAGCAATGCTTTTAAAATCAGCAAAGACGACGTAAGAGCTGCATGACGTAGGCACTTTCGTTGGAAAAATCTTAAGGTCCAAACCAGCTCCTGCTTCAGAAACCACAACAACAAAATAAAAGGCCAGATTATTCAGAATCACGTTAGTCAGAAATGTCGACAACCCAGTAGCATTTGCGTTAAGTTCAATCTGGCATGCGAATAACACGACATATTATCGACGGCCAAGGGTCGAAAACATCAAAAGAGGCTATCACAGCCATGGGCGTCAGAAGGGGGGTAGGTGGGGGCGGATTTTGAAATTTTCAGCAAAAAAGGTATTTCTTTCGGTTTTGAGTGGGAAAAAACAAATTTCACCACTTTTGGCTCCCCCTGGAAAGTTTTTGTAAAACTCCCGTGGTGCCCCCCCAAGGAAAAATCCTTCCGACGCCCATGATCACAGCTAAGAACTCAGCGGCAAAAAGATGTTACCTGTTGAAGATTCAAGATTGTGGAGGCGATACTACAACACTCACGCGTACATCGCAGAAACAAAATCACCGGATGCAGCAACAGTCTCCAGTTTGGACCTTTTCTCTTCTGCTCGACTGACGAAACATACCTATTTAACAGGAGAGCCATGCAAAGAACTGCCAACAAAATTTTCACAACCAACAGCCACGAATCACAAATGTGATCAGACTCTGTCTCACAAACAAAAGCAAAGTAAAATATTAAACTAACCTTTTACGTTGCCATGCCAGGTTGAAAGTATCAGTGAAGCTTTCGTCACTTCGCGAGTTTTGACTTGGTTCGGATTTTAATCCATGAAATCCATGGTCAACTCTTTAATCAGCACAAACTACAACAACTCTTTCTAGTATTGCGGCCTACGCGGTGAGTACATACACAAATTTTCAATGGTGTATGCGACAGTCAAACCGATCGATTCTTCAAAATCATTAAGTTTCCATGTTTTGAGGGATTTTATCATTCAACAGCAAAGCGCCAAACGACGAAACGCACACGAGAATGCTTGGTTGCTGTGGCAACATGAACATGGTATTTTCGTGTTTTTGATACTTACGCGGGCACGAACTGGAAAAACAGCCAACATTAAAGCCAAATAGCAAATTGAACAAACTGCTGAAATCAACAAAAACTGTATGGTGTCGGTGAAGAAATGAAAGCTGAGAACAAGAATCAAAACAACATACAGGAAAGAAACTGCAGACGGTCTGAGTATAAAAAAAAGATAAATGCACAGAAAGAACTAACGTCCACAGTTGAAAAAGCTTTGCCCATCCTGATGGGTAGTGGTGAATTTAAGTGGCGGCAAGCGTTGATGTCAGTGCTTGACTGTTGAATAAGTGTTTGTATGAAGTTGTCCTTTTTGTTTTACAAAACAATTGCTATGAGTTCAGGTTAAACACTTCGTTTTTGTTTCCATTGGTACCTGTCGATAGTTAGTTTTCGGCAAATCATTTCACTAAACGTTGACACACACACATTCGAAAACGAAGACGCACTGCATACCAAGACTTACGACACAGTCACAACGTGCACTGTTTGAAAAAATAATGACTGTCACAAAAATTCAATACGTATGTTGAACAAACGAAAAACCTACGCATTGCCAAAACATTAACGCAAAGATGAAAATCAGCGTCATCGTGGACAAGTGAATAACATCATCAAGAACTGCTTACAGCCTGCCCAAATGCTACAACTTTTAAAAGTAATGCAAATGTTAGTTCAAAAAAGCTACTGAATGTAAGCACAGAGACAATGCCATTCCGTCGAACACGGAACCAACTGACAAACTGAGTGGAAACGCAACAGAAACCCGCAATAGTGTTTCAACTCACAAAGATAGCTCTGTGAATGCCAAGAGAATCAGAACCCCAGAAAAAGTTCCATTGTGCAATTATATCCTTTAATCTACTTCACGCTCACGGCTACAGGTAGCATGTTCTTCATGCATCGCTAAAACCTAAATTAGCCAATTTTTAATTATTCTTGTTTACAAGGGTTTCGAACCAAGGTTCTCAATCTGGGGGTACGTGAATGCAATGTACAGGGTTGATAAGCATTGCAGACATCTCCACTACTACTGCAATGAATGAAACCTAATTTTGAATAATTACTGTAGCATTTCGTCTTCAAGGGTCCGTAACATCCATTAAGATATAGGAAAAGTCCGTGATCGATAAAATTTTCAGAAACGCTGGTTTTGAAAGTCACGCGAAAAGCATGCTTCTATTGCAAAGCAGGTAACCACGACCAAGCTGAAGTAACAAAATGCACATCACAATAACTTCTCTTTGAACCTGTTCAACATCGACTCATTCACGGTCAGCGAACCATCCGCAGACGTCGGGAAGCATTTCTCGAACTTTCTGAAGGCGAGGGTGAACGACACTCCTGTCCCTAACACTGTCACCAGGTCCTTGCTTGCTTCGGCGGACCAGATGTCGCGCAAAAGGGTCTTTGTAAGTGGACCTCGCGTGCGTATGAAGCCGGCAACTAAATCCAATGCTGCGGCAACTTTCCTTTGTGCTTTGCTCTTATCCTGAGAGCGCGCACGAGCAGAGGTTTGCCAGTTTGAAGGTTCGGAAATTGATGCTTTGCTTGTCTTCTTTATGCGTTCTGGTGAAACACGAATTGACTCGTGAGCAGAAACCAGGTCCACGGACTGACAAAGTCCCTTGGCCTTTCTATGAAGAAACAGCGAAAGAGTATTTTCATTAAAATAAAAGCGCTTCATCTTGTCCCGTAAACACCCAACCAAAATAAGACAGCGGGAAAGAAATTTCGATTCTTTCGATTGAATAGGATGTATACTCAATCGCAAATAGAATTTGTTCAAAACTAATTCTGTTAAAACGTCCATTATTTCCTCTTGGGTCGGAAGCGAAAGAAGGTGAGACTTGCACAGATTGACTATTTCTGGCAACAACTCGGCAGAGGGAAGACTGATCGCTTTGTTGAACTTCACACCTCGTTCTTCAGGTTTGTAAAACACCCAGGAGGCACCAGGCCCCCCGTACTGATTGCCGAATGTAAACTGACTACCGAACGTGGCAAGCAACTCGAGAACCTGAGCCTCGACAAGCAGTTTGGGTCGAGCATGCTTTTCGCCGAAAAGCATTTCGTGGGTTTCATTCACCAACTGCGCAGTTGCACAGCAATGCTTATTTTCCAACAGCAGTGACGTCAGGCAATCGTGGATTTTCTCTCGCTCATTGACACGGACTGTGCGTTCTGGCGCAGCTGCGTTGAAACAAGGATCGGAGCCAGAGCAGAAAACTTTCGTTTCGTGCTCTTCGTTGTGGGGAGGATAAAATTTTCGTTTTCGGAAAAGAAAGTTTTCCGAACTTGTTTGGGAAATATTTTTGTCAGAAATTGAAACATGATCACTTGAGTCAGGCAACGTAGCTTGTGTCGGCGTTTCTCTCTTCGTATCTACGTCCATCTCTGCTTCCTCCGATGGAGAGAAATATATGGAAATGGAAGACCTGGCGTTTTGCGATTGGTTTTCTGGTTTGGGGCCAGTGGCGCTTAATTCAGCCGAAACGAAGCTAGTTTTTTCTGGCGACAAAATACCAGGAGCGCAGCTTTTGGTCTCGGATGGAACTGAACACGTGGCGCGTTGTTGGTCTTCCT
>Ga0210059_1003549_pt1 | contig 25002 bp, 18 predicted proteins | sample Ectturendosymbi2_FD_188042 | JGI IMG/M metagenome (GOLD analysis project Ga0210059, IMG submission 188042) | Ecteinascidia turbinata endosymbiont from Florida, USA - Sample 2 (SPAdes) (version 2) | ecosystem: Host-associated > Tunicates > Ascidians > Unclassified | place: Key West, Florida... | reverse complement strand
ATGCGTGTCTTTTATGTGTGTAAATAGCCGAGTGTAGAAGTCTTTTGATAGGGAGGTCAAGCAAACTTAGCTTTTGTGAATACCGTCCTTGCTATGTCTATGATCGAACTCACGTAGGAACTTCGGATGTAGCTAAATGCGGCACTGTTTAGCTTAACCCCTAAACTTTTCCGTTATAGCATTTGCTTCCGGAAGACCTTAGGTTTGAACATGGGGGCGCCAAACTTGTTTATTGTCCCGGGCGCCATCTAACCTCGTTACGCCTTTGCACTTGTTACTTTTTAGTTACGTTACACACATGCGCAACATCTGAGGGCTACTGTTGATAAATTAGATTTTATTGTGAACTGGCATGTTTCCATTCGAATTTCTCTTGAAACATCTCTTAGTTTGAAAGTCTTGGTTTATTGGAGAGAGTTTTTAATAAAGATGTGTTTGAAAATGTTTGAAAATGAAAGACGTAAAGAAAAATTCAGTTCAATGGACAGACTGGGACAGTAATCGTGAATGTCTCAAATTTGACAAAGTAGGCAAACATTCAAGTTCCACAAAATAAGTACTGCTAATAATTACAAATGCATCATATCAAAAAAATGCACTGCCAACAATTCACATTAAAATACATCACACTAGCTTACCAAACACTTTAGGCCAAACCAGTTTTATCACCGGGATTATTTCGCTACATTATTCCGAGTTAGTGATAGGTAGATGTTAGGATATAAGTTAAAATTTTTATAAATGTCGATTTTGTTAGGGGTCCAATACCTTTTTCGATTGCCAAGTATTTTACTGAGTTCGACTAGAACAATTCAGGCAAGCTATCACATGAGCTAAAGCATGCTTAACTATCCCTAAGCTATGTCACAATCTTTCAGTCATAATTTCGTTTGTATTAATTATTTTAACAGTTGCAAAGTATTAACACATAGCGTAATATTGTTATGAAAATTAATAAAAATGCATAATTTATCAGTGTTGCGATTTATCATTGTTTCGTTCTACGGTTTTCACAGTTCAGCGATTTAAGGCTAATCTACACTGAGGACGAGCCAGAGGTTGCCAGGCGCAAACCTTTGTTTCTTTTATTGCATCCAGGAGTTGCAGTGCCAAGCCATGCACGGGGCAGAATTACCGGACGCAATAAAACAAACAAAAGATTACTCCTGGCTCGTCCTCAGTGCAGATTGGCCTTTAGAGGTCATATTTATCTCGTTCAGTAATTGCATAGCATATAATCTAGCTCTTACAATAATTGTCAAAAGTATAAATTATACTTTTAGCATACTAACTGTCGGAACGCTTCTTTGAAGTCAGTTGCAGTGTAACTCAATCACTGAAAAGCGTAACTCAATCGCTTTATGAAAGTAACCTAATCACTGGATCCCTGGGCGTGGTTGTGCTTTTTTTATGGTTAAAATCTTGGTTTCTTTAATTCAGCTTCGTTGGAGCAGGACAGTGTATGACTGTTTTCCTGTTTATGGGCTGTCTTTGTTCTTTATAATTTCGGGCTTGGCTTCCTTTGGAAAGTTCTCATGTTTATGTTTAAAAGTTTTTTTTTTCATCTTGAAAGTCTTGACTGTGAGGTAATGGTTAGTAATGTCTTTCTTGTTATTATCTCGTTGTCAGGGGTGTGTTCAAGAAAAGCATGCGAACCTTGACGTAAGAGTCTTGTGATTTGTGTGTCATAATTTTCTTCCTGACAGAAGTTTCCGCTGGCTTGTTCTTTAAAATTGGCTGGTCACGTTTTCACTTAGTGGGTTTGCTTCGGGTCTTAGCGGTTAGTCTTTCTTCATTGGTATTCTTGTTTCTAAGAAAACGTTGTTTCTACTTTAAAAGTATAATTTGCAAAGTGAAGCTTCTTTTGTGATGTGAAGTCATGTGCGATGTTACTTGTTTCACATCGTGTTGGGGAGATTGACTAGAAAGATCCCCAACATTAGTTAGTACCAAACGCTCAAATGTTCCTTCAGTCTCGAGCCCTTCCATAGCTGGGCCCCGGAACAATATTCCTTCTGGACCCCCTCTCATAGGCCCTTTGAAATTAGGCTACTTACACAATACACATTGCAGGTGCTGGTGAGGGTTCTTTTGAAATCAGAGCACTTAATCTTTACAACTGCTGTTGGGGGGCCCTTTGAAAGCGGACTATTCTACTCACACATCACAGTGGCCCCTTTGAAAGCAGAGCACTTACACATTAATTGCTATTGGGGACCCCTTATGAAAGCAGAGTACTTACACATTGCAGTTGCTGGCGAGGGCCCTTTTGGAAGCAGAGTACTTTTACACATTACAGATGCTGTTGGGGGCCCCTTCAAAAGCAGAGTAGGTTACTTACGCATTAGTGGCTGTTGGGGGCCCCTATGAAAGAAGAGTGATTTTACACATTACAGATGCTGGTGGGGGCCCTTCAAAGGCAGAGTAGGCTACTTACTGTACGCATTAGTGGCTGTTGGGGTCCCCTTTCAAGGCAGAGTAGGCTACTTTCACGTTACAGCTGCTAGTGGGGGCTCCTTTGAAAGCAGAACAATTACGATCTGCATCGGAGTATAACATATTTTTGACCAAAAATGAGAAATATTAATACAGTACGCCTAACACCTCGAGGGAAGCCCGAGGCCCCACTTTAAACACACCACTGCTCCTAATCCTGTATTAGGCCTACAGTGAAGTCAACTGCTGTTTTGAAATCTTCTGCTGGAGATTCTTTAGAGGCTGCTACAACTTCCAATAATTTCATTTGGTGTTGCCTTTGAAAATATATGTGGCTTTCAAACTTTGTAAATGCTTTGCTAAAGATGTATTACCACTTTCCACTCGAAAAGCAAGAGTTCAGAAAGTTCTACGCCGGGCATCACTTCATTAGCACACAGATTCCCGCGAAGAAGAATGCAAAATCTTCACACAGTATATTTGCTTTATTGGAAACAACGTTTCTGCACTCTAACACTCTTTTGATTCTATAAATCCAGTTGGTCTGGTCATCACGTGATGAAGGATCCCGACCATGTTCAAGGAACTCAATCGCCTTTTTCTTGTTTAGGAACATGAAAAGTTTTTGTGCATTTGCTCTTCAGCTTTGCTTTGATTCTTGATCTGTTAACATTCAAGTCAAAATAGTTTTGGCGATGTTTCGCAACTTAAAAATTGCTTTTTTATACATAATTTTCAGAAGCGTAAACTGGCCAGCAACCATTGTTTATAGGTCTATGCCCGTAACTAAATTGGCCGAACTCTCCCTATTCCATTGCCAATGGCCCAAAACAACTGCGACATTCCAAGGTACTGTACATGATTCAGTCGAGAGATCTCAATGTGAATATGATGTAGATGAATTACCTGATCGATGGCAAGCGAGCGTAACAAAGATAATCGAGATACTAAAGGTCGACTTAGTTCAAAAATTTTGACCCTGTGCCGCATAACAAAGCAGTCTACACATACAAAAAACTGACCAGACGAATCTGATCCATACAATAAACCCGACTGAAAGTTGAAATTAAATATGTATTATATTTTTGCACTGTAGGAAATATGGTTGTGAATCATTTAATGTTTGCTGATGACATATGTGTGTTCAGCCCCAGTATTAGTGAGCTGCAATGTCTTCTGAATATTTGTGCTGACTATGCTGCTGAACACGAAATCACTTTTATTGGCAACAAAATTGGTGTTCTTTTTCGCCCAAAAAAGTACAGTATAAACAACCTGCTCCATCAAATGTTTTTCTAAATGGTGTACGTGCAAAAGTTTTTGACCAAGTGAAATATCTTGGTGTGTGGATAAACGCATCATTGAAGGATGATGATGATATTCAGAGAGAAGTGAAATCACTATACTGTGCAGCAAACAAACTCAGAGACACTTTTGATCAGTGCTCTCCTGCAGTAAAAAACACGCCTATTGCATGCCGATGTATGCTTGCCATTTATGGAGCAAATACACGCAGACCAGTATGAAGCGCTTGCGTGCTGCATATAACAATGCTTATCGAATTGTGCATTACATACCCAGAAATGTTAGTGCTCGCCCACACCAGGTTAGCCATTGTGTCAGGACCTTTAATGCCGTGCTGGGAAAAAACTTGTATCGAGTTTTTAGGCGATGCGCATCTTCATCCAACTTTTTTATTCGATCGCTTCAAATGTCTGATGCTTTTTACAAATCTTCATTTTTCCTCAATTATTCAACGCTCCTGTATGGTGGAGACCAAATGCAGTAGATGTCCGGGAATTGTTTCGATCTTGCGTCTATCACCAGTATTGCTTCTGTGTAATAAAAATATGTGGACACTGTGTACACACCAACATAAAAAAAAGTAAGTGCTGGGAAAGTGTTTTGCTCCTCTCAAGGTTGGACACGTACTAACACCGGTTGTGTGATGCGCTAGCGCTATTGTATGGATATCCATTTTCTGTGCTCTTGCCAATGACGATACAGCTGTGGTGAGGATAAAACGCTGTGCTCCTCTCAATGTTGGTCATGTACAAACACGGTTTATGTAATGTGTGCTGATGTATAGCTAACCACTTTTTGTGATCTTGCGTCTGTGATATGGACCATGAGTCCGCAATAAAATATTATTATTATTTTAAGTGTTAGATACATTTCTTCCAAAGATTATGGACCCAACCACAACAAAGCTGGTCTCCTATGGAAACTCGCATATATGTTTGCGTTTATGCAAAGGCGAAACTATCTGAGGTACGTGATTCAAACGGCACTGCTCTTGTCCTGGGGTGTGCAGTGGTTAGATGGCTCCTGGGGCAAGATACAAATTTTGCGCCCCCATGTTCAAACCTATGGCCTTTCGGGAGTAAATTTACAGTATTGAAGAAAGTATTTGTGACATTGTTAAGACTTTTCGGGCTCGGCGCCCCCCAGTGATTCCGCGCCCGGGTCATTGTGCTCCCCTTCTGTACGTTGCTGCTCTAGCCATTCGTTGGTCAATATTTACACACACCGGCAAGATAACTTTAAAAATATCTGGCCAGACACATGCAGACCTTCACCCTGAACCTCCTACACTACACGAAGTCAAATTTAAAATTTTGAGACTGAGACCAAAACATTTTTTGTCGAAAACTCATATCGGTTTGCATTTCTCAAGTTATAAACTAATGCGAGTCATTTTGTTTTCTTGCGGATAAAAACTGTATAAAGCAGGGGCGGATCCAGAGGGAGGCGATCGCACCCGTAAAACCTACGACAGTAAATTAATTCACCATGAGTTTGTACAATTCGGAGAACAGCATTCGCAATATAAGGCCATTTTGCCGTCCATTGTTTTGTCACAGCAATGTTGTAAAAGTATACTTCATCTCTCTTACAGCAATGAATCCGTAATGAGGCTTGACTACGATATATTACTGCAATCGACTCCCCTAACCTTACTGGCTGGATCTGCCCCTGGTACGAAGTTCACTCTTTTAACTAGCCCAACTCAGGAAGTTACCGAAGTAACTTCACAGTTTTAGTTATTTATGGCTTTACGCTTGAACAACCTTGTTGAAAACCACGCTTTACTACGAGATATCGTGTAAATTGTCTGGTCTAAATGAAGCTATTTAACTTCGTGCATCATTAAATCCACCTTTTGAAGTAGGTTTCCCTAAAATTAATTAACGGTGCCCTCGTCAAATTCCTAGTGACCAAACCTGAAATATCTGCTCTCAAAACTTCACGATTTCAAACACTTAGCACTAGTCGTTAGATATAGGAACCGATGCAACATCACTTAAGACGATCAGCCAATTTGGTTATTCCTCAGGAACCGAAAAAAGCAACGTAACAAAAGAAGTGTTCCACAGAGGTAAGCAAACCAACCGCGCAAAATACTGTTGGGAGTAGAGACTGAAGTTAAAGGTTCGGTGAAAAGTACGAAATCGTCAATTACAAAAGAGTCGGAATACGACAGAACTTAACGCAATTCCCAGATTTCTTTGTTGCGGACCGATCTTGATTTTTGAAAGAAGACGCCTTTTTTCATCTTCGGTGGTGAGGGTAGAGTAAGCTTTTCGCAACTGGCAAGGTGTGCCGTAAACGTTCGTTATCGCCGCAGCTTTCTGGCATGACATCCCATGAATTGACATGAGCATCTTAGTGAAAGTTTCACCAACGGTAAGACCTTTCATCTTCATTGTATTCTGGCAAAAATCTGAAAACCTAATAAAAGCAAATTTTTTCTCCTCTGCATACTGATGAAATTGGCATGACCTCAAAACTTTGTTCTGATATTTTTTTCGCAAGCAAGACGTCATCACGTCGAGATACCTCGCCGTGGCAGCGATATCGTCACAGTATTTGACAAGAAAATCGGTGGCTTGAGCGTTGTATATTGCTTGCGAGAGCGTCTTTTCCGGTAGACGTTGATGAGCCATTTGCTTTGGTTCTTCAATCAGAAGTATTTTCTTGAGACCGGTACGTCTCAGCCTCATTTTTTGTTCACGAAACCTGCCACTACAAATCGACATTGCTAGGTCTGATATACATTTTCGTTCCACAACATAATCTAATACCAATTCTTGGCATAAGTCCCCGCAGTGTGAACGGGCCAACCAGAGGTAGTCGCCTACAGGCAAACTTCTAGATTCAAAGGGAATTCCAAGTTCCTTGATCTTTCGCTGCATCTCGGTCTTTCTTCCTGGACCTGATATCTCACGGTTATCAACGCACAAAAGAACATCAAACTGTCCAGGATATAACTCAAAAGACTCATCTGTTGCAGCGTCCAAATCAACTATGTCAACCTTCTCATTGGCAGCATTGGTAGTCGCTTGAGCGTTGAAGTTGGAACCATGCGTTTGTTTACCACAATCACCATCATCTGAAATGTTAGATGTTAAATCAATCGAAACAGATCCACTTTCTTCTCGAGTGAAGTTCTTATAGGCAGAAGATTCGTATTCACTTGTTAAATTGATTAAAGAATCGCTCTCCTGTGGATGAGAATGAGAAGAACACGGATGATCGAAACTCCTGCTCCTGGTGGAATTGTCCACAACCGATTTTTCCTTGACGCTTTCTTCAGACCTACTTGCCTCTAGTTTCTTGGCCAGCTCAATACCTGAAGCAGTGAGTGCATATCTCGCTGGATTTCCAGATTTTTGCACAAGATTTTTTAAGATAAGTGTTGCCATACTGCTCCAAGCAGTATAGTAACTGCCTCGATCTGGAATAGTGAAGGATTTAGTTGTAAACTTCTGGGCAGATTCTTGCAAATCCTGTTTTGTCATGGAACCTTTGCTGTTTTTCGAATTGAGATCAATATACAACGCAATCAAAATTCCGTATGGTCCCGATTGTTTGGATGGAATGTATGCGAAACTAGAAGTGTTTCTGCTGCGAGCCTTTTTTGTTATTTTAGCCTTAGAAGGTGCATCTGCTTTAGCTTTCTTCTTACTTTTATTAGCAGTTTGAACCTCCACAGCTTCCCACCAGCTGCTAGGAACTTGGCGAGTTTGTTCTAAGTACTCGCGGGGTGTTACGGCATGTAACTGAGCATCCTCAAGCAGTTTTGAGTCGATCATTGTACACAACTTCTCACCAAAATATTCAAGGACAACAGCCTCCTTACCAGATTGAAGTGGCATAGGATATTTCAACAGTGACTTGTATGCTCTACTATAAACATGATATGACTTACTCTTTTTTGCATCAGCCTCATCTCTCCACAGCTTCAAATACGATAAAAACAGACGGTTGGGGCAGTCATCAACAGCACGTCTCTTTACCATTTTTAAAGCAGCAGACCATATGTATCTAACCTGATAAAACAAATCACAGTGCAACATTACACTCCCACACACATGATTTACAAAACAATTTAACAAAATTTGATTGAGCATCTAATTTGCCATGTGCTTATGTGTTAAGTTATTAAGACCAGCTGATGGCAATCTCACTTGGCTTTTGTACATAAAATTTCTATCAAACGAGCTTACAGCTAGCAGAAGTTTGCTCCTGCGATAAGTATGTTGCTTTGTTAAATTTAGCTATTGTTTTGGTTTAGTATTACAAACATAAACCACCTTTGTTGAATGCACTAGAATAGTGTTAACAGTAATGCCAGGTTAAGCAGTAATACTTATGACTGAAACTGACAGTAGTCACTGGTGCATTCTTTTGCATATTATTAACAACTTAGTAGTTTGTGTCTCAACCAATGGCCTGGGGTGGCATACACATGTAGTTGAGCTGAAGCATTACATGTGGCCATGGGCGCAATTAGGTGGGGGACACGGGGGACGCATTCCCCCACTTTTTCAGAGTCCCCCACATTTTTCTCTTTAGGTTTCACACCAAGCTGTCCCCATCACATTTTACAACAAAATTGCGCTAATGCATGTGGCTAAAAGCAACAAAACATCGCTACAACACTAAAGGACTAGCACAACACCTGCAACTATTACCCCGTAAGAAGAAGGTAATGACATCCTCTCCTCAGATCATGACAAATGCCTGCCACAACCTCTATTTCCACAGGTTTGAATTTCTTGTTCTTTTTCACAGAATCTCAGATGATTTCCAACATCACGACTTATCATCAGGCCAAGAAACGAATTTTAAAATTAAATATTCAAATTTGGCAGTTGGCACCATTAAATATGTTTTTGGTTGAGAAAATGTTTTTCTTTGTAGCAAGTGCAAGACAAACATGAAATGTTGTTATCAGCTGAGGTGCAAACTAGTTCTTTTTTTGATTGAACAAAACAGCCAATATCAAACAGCAATTGGAATGACCACCCTGGAATGTGTACATGACTTTGTCACAAACAATGAATTATTTTAATAATCTCATCACTTCATTTAGTGTCTTCAATACAACTTTGTGATGTCCGTTTGGTGTCGCACATGTTACTTAAACTGCTCCTCCCGAAGACAGTATTTTTTAATACTCAGGATACAAAATATCGTGTCAAAAATACAGTATTTATAGAAAGTGTTATGCAATATTTCTGTTGCACTATTACTGATAATAATTAAATTTATGTGATATTATCAAATAACTTTGTGTAATGGGCTTTGAGTCTGCGATAAATAAGTGATGAAGTTACTGATGTCTTTCAGAACAGCTAAGAACCAGGGTGCGGAGTTGGAGGTTTTTGGATGGAGTCAGAGTCGGATTCCTAACAACACTGGGAGTCAGATTTTTTTGTCGGACTCTGGAAGTCCAATTGAATAATTTTTTACTTCACACTCCTAAATTGGGAATTCCTGTTGAAATGGTACAATTTCTTTTGAAACTTTTGTCGAAACAGAGATTTCTTGCTGTGCACCACAATTTCCATTGATTTTAACAGCCAAATTTCATTCCCTTTATGTTAAGGAGTTGGAAACTTTGGAAAGGCTGGAGTCAGATATTTTATCTCCAGCTCAGCAACCCTGCTGAGAACCTCATTGTGTCTAATATTTTGATATAGTTACCACGTCAATAAGGGCTGAATGGAAGCACACCAGCTGAATTACTTTAAACAATGTTCCAAACCAACATTTAAGCTTTTCAGGATTTGACATCAAGAGCTTGAGTAAGAACAACAAAAGTTCTCTAATATTGAGTGACCAAATTTCTGTGTGACCAAATTTCCACACTATGCTCATCAGGCACTAACAACTTTGTCAAATTAAATGACAGTACCTGCAAAAGTTTAGAGGTTATTTTAATTAGCATTTGGCATCATACCTCAACTTTCTCTAGAACAGATAAGATGCATTTTGTCCAACATGCATAATATTCTATGCTCAAACAATTGTTTCTTCAGATGCAGTCTTGGGACCCAATTGGCATTTCTTAGTAAGTTTCAACATTGACAAGCATTACTACAGATAACAAAATTAATTTTTAAATAAAAATTGTACATGCTCTGATACCTTTTGGTTAAATTTACAGGATGTAGATGAAGAACTCCACAAATGTATGCCTAAAGCCTGTTTCATTAGGCATATATTCAAATTAACTGGAACACTTTTGGCTAAACAGGAACGTTTCAAATATGGCAGTTGTCCTGGATGGCAATTGTTCTAGGTGGCAGTTGTCCTGGGGGTTATCAGGCTTGTGGAGTCAGATTTGCAGAGTCAAGGGCCATTCCGTGTCGATTCTCAGGAAGTGGTCAGGTTGCCCTCTCCAATTTTCCTGAAATTGTACTCAAATTGTCATTACCCCACATGATGAACATCTGCAAAATTTGAATGAAATCTGTCAAGAAATGGCATGATTATGAAGCTTTTTAGTTGGAGGTGTTTACCCAGAGGGGCCGCAAATTGTTCATATTTGGCCATGTTCAAAGCCTTATTACTGCCAAACTACACTAGTGAACTATCCCAATTTTTCAGGGATGCTAGTAACTTCGCCAAATACTTAAAAAAATAACATTATCTACATTGTGGCTTTCAAAGGTCAAAGGTCACGGACACCCAAAGTTAATTGTTTCTAGCTCTCGCTACAAATTTTCGAAAATTTTCAAGCCTTGCCATGGGTTTATTTCTTGATATTTTTCGCTCATATTTGGAAGAATTGTTGCTGATAAAATTATCTTTTACCTTTGAAAATTTTATTTCAAAATTTTAAAAGGTTTGTGAGGTATCTCAGGCCAAACGTGGCACGAAATGAAAAAACTAGAAAAGTGGGGTACCTTTGTCGCCTTGGTTACCCATGACCGCAGTGAAAATTTGCGTTGAAAAAATTTTCAAATATTCATTATGATATGGCAAGTTTACCATACAAAATTCATGAATGGTTCTCAGTGTTTTGAAAAAAAAAATGCCACGAAGTTTGTGCAAAAACTACAAATTTTGTATAATACAAAGGTCTTAATATTCACTATTTTTCATTATACCATTGTTATTCAAGCTAGCATTGTTACTTCACAAATTCATTATTAAATTCTGGAATTCTATTGTGTCTTGTGCAAAGTCAATTGTTTGTTTAGGTGGAGTGAAACTAAAAAATTTTTGTTTCATTTCACTCAACACTTTTACGACCATTCTACGAATATATCGTACCTGGATTTCAGCCTAAAACCAGCAGTTTTCGGTTGCATTACCAATGCCATAACTCCTCCGCTGACTGCGTTAGAGAGCTGTTCAAGAGCTCAAACAGATCGGCAGTCTTCTAGTCTGCACTCGAAAAAAAATTTTTGGTTGGGGGTTGCGGATTTTTTGTGAGTGACGTCATAAGTGAAATAGTTTTTGGGCCATTTGACTCGTGTTGCCCAACCTAGGGCCCAACCGCTAGGCCAAAGTATTTCGCTGAAGTTTTCATTGGAAACTAGACTTGAGTCCGATTCTTTTGAGCGTTTGATCGACTTTTTAGCGTGTCTGGTTCATAAGTTATGATTTAAAATAAACAAATTAATTAACTATCTAATTAGCTAATTAATCAAATATTTTATTACTTTGGATCATGAAACCAAAACGATGCATTCAATTTTAAACCAAATATATTCATTTTTTTTAATGATTTGAATGTAAAAAAAAATTTTGAAAAAATAAAAATATTTTTGTGGTTGGGGGTGCGGGTTTTTTGTGAGTGTCGTCATAAGCGGAGGACTTTCAGACCACCTTGCCCCACTTCACCTGGCCTTGGGCCCAAACTGTTAGATGGTAGTATAGCTGAAGTTTTCATTGGAAACTAGGCTCAAGTTCGAGTCTTTTGAGCCTTTGATCAACTTTGCAGCGTTTCTGATTCAACAGTTATGATCTAAAATAAACAAATCAATGAATTATCTGATTAGCTAATTTAGACAAATATATTTGTTACTTTAGATCATGAAAACAAAACTATGTATTTAATTTTAAACCAAATGCATTTAATTTAAAAAAAAATTTGAAAAAAAATAAAAAAATTTGTGGTTCAGGGATGTGGGTTTTTTGTGAGTGATGTCATAAGTGGAAGACTTTTAGGCCACCTTGGCCCACTTCACTTGGCCTTGGGCCCAAACCGTTAGATGGTAGTATAGCTGAAGTTTTGATTGGAAATTAGGCTACAATCCGAGTCTTTTGATACTTTGGATGACCTGCTGGGGTTTCAGGTTCAAAAGTTATGATCTATAGTAATAAAAACATTTGACCAATTAGCTGATTAGACAATTAATTAATTTGTTTATTTTAAATCATAAATTTTGAACCAGAAATGCTAGAAAGTTGATCAAAGACTTGAAAGACTCAGACTCGAGCCTAGTTTCCAATGCAAACTTCAGTGAAACACTTTGGCCTAGCAGTTGGGCCCTAGGCCAGGTAACATCAGCTAAAATGACCCAAAAACTACTTCACTTATGACATAACTCAGAAAAAATTTGCAACCTCGGACCAAAAAATTTTTTTCAAGTGTAGACTAGAAGACTGGCTGATCCGTTTGAGCCCTTAAACAACTCTTTAGCGCAATCGGTGGAGGAGTTATAACGTTGGTAAGGAAATGGAAAACTGCTTTCAGGCTGAAATCCAGGTACGATATATTCGTAGACCAGCCGTCAAAGTCTTCAGTGAAATGAAACAAAATTTTTCAGTTTCATTCCACTTAAACAAGCAATTGACTTTGCACAAGACACAATAGAATTCCAGAATTTAATAATGAATTTGTGAAGTAACAATGCTAGCTTGAATGACAATGGTTTAATGAAAAGTAGTAAATATTAAGACCTCTGGTATTACACAAAATTTGTAGTTTTTGCACAAACTTTGTCAAATTTTTTCTCTATGAAAACATTGAGAACCATTCATGAATTTTGTATGGTAAACTTGCTATATCATAATGAATATGTGAAAATTTTTTCAAAGCAAATTTTCACTGCGGTCATGGGTAACCGAGGCGACAAAGGTACCCCACTTTTCTAGTTCTCATTTCGTGTTAAGTTTTGCCCAAGATATCTCACAAACCTTTCGATATTTTGCAATAAAATTTTCAAAGGTAAAAGATAATTTTATCAGTTACTTTATAGAGGAAAACATATGACCCGGCGCTCAACGGTTGGCATTTGAAGTGAAGTACAAGTATATCGTATGCCGGCCATGAATATACTGTGGGGGCTGCACTTGGGCAAGTTTCCAGACAACCGGCACTTGATGTGTTAAGCATTGTATTTCGAAAATAGCTTTTTTGGAATTGAGCAGTTGACAATGTTGTTTTCTGCGCAAAATGTCCTATATTGATTTCAAGTAAGTCACTTATACATTACAATGTAAAATCATCATAGCAACTGCAACTCAATCGTTCTTATGCACAGTGATTTCGCAAGTATATTTACAACACCGCCATCTTTGATAGACAATACTATACAGATGCAGTTGTGCAGCTGATTGTCAGCTTCGATTTTATGAGTGTATGTACGTATGGATAAAGAGCTCTCATTACTGTATGGCTGACATTTGCTGAAAGTTTGACAAGCTAAGTATCTTTTCAGTACCATGTTCCTATGAACAAATATCGATTGTGATGTAACAAATGCGCTGTGACCAAAAGCAATGATATTTGGAAATCTTTCCTTGTGTGTTTCGACAATGAGGTCAATAACACTATATCTACTCCAACTAGTTAGTTGCACTAGGCCAGTGCTCTTGAACCTTTTTTGTTACGGTGAACCTTTAAAGGTGATTTACAAACTCATGCACCCTATTTACATAAACTCATGCACCCTATTTAGTGACACTTCCCCGTGTCCCCCACATAATTGCGCCCATGTTTGTAAGTACCCTGGTCTAAATAAGCAAGTACCCTTATTTGGTAACTCAGCTACATAAATCAATTGATAATGGCTCATAGTCTGTTGCTCATGAATCACAAATAACCATCTAGATAAAACAATTAGCTTGATATGGTGTGATGATTATGCACCACACTTTAGAATATGCAAAGTCTTGGTTAAATCCTGAAAGTCATTGGTTGGCTCATTTTTGCTGAAAGTTTTTGTAAAAATTATCTGTTTGGTGTGACAAGTTTGTGATGCACCTTTGTGAACCCTTTCTTAGTGGTGCACCCTACGCACATTTTGGTGCACCCTAGGGTGCACCGATTTTGGTATTTTTTATTGCCAATGACCGATATTTTGCAACACTCAAACCACAGTTGAAAGACAATACTTCAGTGCGATGTAGAAGCATACATGAAATTCTGTGCAAACCTGGGTTACTGAGATAGTTAAAAAACATGGATTTGTTCGCAGGCAGCCATCTGCTTACTGCGCAAAACCTGGGAGTGAATGTTATGTCATAGACCAGTTCATTGGGACGATTGCGGAGTAGTCTGAATTTTGCGCACTATTTGATGCAGTCGGAAGGTTAGCCATTGACAAAGTAGCAACTTGGGTTTCTGAACACTCCGTGCAGAAAACTAGCGTAGTAGCTTTTATGTGCAAATATTGCCGATATACTGTACATCGGCAGAATTTTGCATATATAATACTTTGGCAACATCGCAAAATTCATCGGTTGATTTCTAGTCTTAAGAGAAATTGTAGTTTTATGCTGATAAGTGATATCAAAAGCTGTCCTTCCACGACAGATCCTTTTTTGCAAGCTAGATGTACCACTGTCTACAAGTGTAACATTTTCAAACTGTGACATTTGTCATTGCCTTTGAAAGCTAAATGATACGCATTGCACAATTAAAAACACTGTAGTTCTTGTCCAGCACACAACAAACAAACTTTCTGCCTATGCATGCTTTTTTATTAAGGTTGTAGTAGGTCAGGTTTCAATTATTGCAGACGCAAGCTACAGTAATGAATTAAATGAAAGCAATGCATTACCTTCTGAATCTGCATAAGATAAACTCCAATACAGTGTCATAATATCTCACCTGCACGCATCTAGATTCAGTAACATTTTAACCACCAACAACCTGAAGAAGGTTCACTTTCAAGACAGTGGTTGTGACCCTGGATTTGAGTAACCCCTTAAATTTAACAGAACCCTTTCAAGAGTTCAACAAAGGCAGGCCCATTGCTAGGTTTTAAAGTTTGGGAAGAAAAAATATATTTTAAGGGGACAAAAGTTTTGTTTTTACTATATGTTTAAAACAAATCTTTCCTATCCCAACAAAATTTGGGGAGGAAGAAAAAAATTGGCAAACTGCCCCCGAATGCCTTTTGAATAATATATATTTAATTATTAAATATTTACTGCAATGGAACAGTTTTTAGTTTCATAGGTTAAGTTATCTTAATATGGCTGTTCTTGTCATGAGCAGGTTATAAGGTGTACAGTGAGAACAAGATATTGGCTAAATTTAAAGCCAGAAACACAAAGATGCCACAGTAGGCAAGATTCCTAGCATACAGAGCAGTTGTCAATAGACAGAACTTTTGAATCTGAACTTGCAAAAGTCAACAAAGGACAGCTAACTCGACAGATAACTTACTATGAATATATACCTTTCAAGAATAGATTGCTGAAATATTCTGATCAACTGAATCAAATGATGATATCGACTGCAATGAATATGATGAGCCAGAGAAGACATGAGTAGGCAAAAATGGAATAAGAAATTAAATCATAGTAAACCTTGGTTAATCCACATTCGATTTGACCAATGATTTTATCCAGTTTAGGCAAAGATTCAGATTGACCAAAGATAGTTGTTTCTAGCCTGACGTCATCTAAGTACTGAGATATTTGGTAAAAATAGCTAAAATTGAACACATTTACAACCTAACAGCAGACTTTCGGTGAGGCAAAACGAATTTATTGATGTATTTATTTACAATGGTACATCAGACTGGAAACCGTCATATCCAGGGAGTTATGACCAATCTTAGGTTAAGTTCATACTTTTAGATTAGGAAGTGACTAGGGATACGCCTGTCCTGACGCAATTCAAATAAAAGGGTCAGTTTCAGTTTGTCAGTCAAACTGCATGGATTGTATAGTGTAATGGTCAGGCGCTACGCTTTCTGCAGCTAAGGTTTTAGGTTTGAATCTCACCTTGCCGACTTTCGTTTTGTTTTTTTACTTTTAACTTCCATTTTGTTTTTTTCCTTTACTTTTTTCAGGCATTCATTTTACATTTACGGGTTATTAGTGTTAGGTTAAAGATTAGGTTAGCTTAGGGTTAAGTGTTAGGTTAACTAATAACTTAGCTTAGGGTAGTGTGAGGTTAGCGTTAGGTTAGCATGGATTATGTTAGGATTAGGGTTAGGTTAGGGTTACGCTTAGGTTTAGGGTTTATCTTTTACATTTACTTCGTTTCTACCAAGCCTACTGCACTCTCATCATGCTAACTGACAACTGTTAGGTCACAGGTAGCATATTAATAAGTTTTCTTATTTCAAGATCCACAGGCATATGTACACTGCCTTTAGATTACTTGGCTGTGAAAAAATGTGGGATTTTGGACTGACGCAGAGATTTTTGTCGACTGTTCCATAAGCAGTCACTCTACTAAGTCTATTGGGAAAATATAATCATTAAATGCCCTCCAGACATCTTAAGAGTGCAATACGCCCAGTCATAGAAAATGGAAACGCTCTACACATGCACACTGGACTGACACTCAATACTGATAAACAGACTGAAACTGTGGCACAGCTATGTGCCTTAAGCGTTAAACTTAATGTTCATCGTGATATGATAAGACCGTGTGCAACGTAATAATCGTCTTTACAATTAGGTGCATGTTGATGTTGCGCACAGTTACGGCTGTTGTTATCATAATTCTGAACATTCCTTGGTGATCATGAGTACTCCTAATTGCTCAGCTGCTCCCTGACTGACCACTACTAGGCCTACTACTTTTAGTGCTAACTAAACTAAAGTGACAAAATTACATGAAATTACAACCATCTATTCTATGCGAAACAAAAAAATTACACAATTCATACACAATAGCCCAATCAGACAATTAAACAACGATCAATTAAAGCGAGGAACAGTAGATCATAATACAATGGGGCAATTTGTCTTAAAATAGCCTTATTATTTAATTTATTTGTTCATAGCAGACACGAAGTCCATAGCCTAAAAGTATGAACACACACACTCTGCAGAACGCAGGTTGATAAAAACAGACAGTACAGAACGTAGTACAAGACATTGAAGTCGGCGAAATCACAGGGTTACAGACACTTTTTGCAACTGCATTGAAGACAGAACCATAGGGTTACAGACACATTCTTAACACTATTGTTAGCTAACATGTTGTTGTAACACTTGTTACAGCACTACTGCGGAGTAGGGCGCTAAGAGTAATTCCTAACTTGGTCTAGTCTAGGTAAAATGCGAAAATTATGGCCTATCAATGAAAACAGCTGAGCTAAAAATCCGCCAGTTCCAATTCAAAACAAGCTACATTTCAAGCTAGCCGCAAGACCAATTATTTTCCAGCTAGACAGGATTATTAACATCGGCTAGATATAGCGGAAATTCGGCTAAATTGGCAACCTTGCTTCAGTCACCACAACCAAGATTTTTTGATTCAGACACACAAAATTAATATTGGCGCAAATTTTCTGTTGACAGGTTCCCACTAGAGGTGCAAGTGAACTGTGCCAACTAAAGTTACTATAAAGACTTCATAGTAACTTTGGTAACAACTCTGATTTTTTTTATTCCGGTGTCAAACTTCTGACTTGTGAAATTTCTGACATCATGCCATGTGCGCATGCACAGAGCAATATTCTACATATCAAATACACGGATGAAATTGATTGTTAGGGCTTAGGGTTTTGTGTTTAGGTAAGTGTGTCGGGTTAGGGCTGTATTGCGGTAGAAAAAACTTGATGTCTAAAAGTAAGTCCAATATTTTTTCAGTCGTTGTACTTATTCCCGTACCTTTGTTTGTTGTGGATATCCGACATCTAACCAAAAAGTTTTAATTTACACAATACATCAACAAAGTAATTGCCGAATTTGATTCCTTTACTCTAAGAAGCAAAATAACTGAAAAACAAAATATGTCAGGAATTTCTTTGAGATCGGATCCAATCCTGCTTTGCAAATTTTGAATCCGAATCCGCTTATGATTCGGTACCAACTGGACATAAGAAATCCGACTCCAGGTTGACTCCTTGTAAATATAAGTCAAGCAAATAACCAGTGACGTTTTTTTCAGCAAACACTAAATCCAAATCCAATCCGGTTACAGCTGTGGCAGTTTCCATCTAAAGAAGAAGAACAGCACACGTTTAGGACAACTCCGCGAGAGCACTGGTGAATTTGGCCGGAGTGCCCAAGGCACGCCCAAGTTAACAATTAAGAAACTTAGATCCGCCCGTTTTCGTTCGACTTCACGCTCAGTTTTTTTATCAGACGAAAATGTATTCACTCATGGTTTTATTAATACAACGTTAAGCACTGTGACATTTATCTTTTAATATAAACAACAAGAGTTTACTATAGCATGGTGTATTGATATACACATAGAGATTTATTACAAGTAACAGGGGTTAGCGCAAGTTTTATTCTTTCATGGAGGAGAGAGAAGCCCAAATTGTCAGCGGCATCATTGCCACTAAACCGAAAATCTCTTTTGTATGAGGTAGTCCAATGGTATGCCCACTCGGACTAAGTCAGCTTGGTATACCCACTGCTGGATGTTTTGCCTAAGCCAGCGTTTCTGAAACCATGGGTCGCGCCCCTAATGTGGGTCGCCAAGGCTTTATGAATGGGTCGTGAAAGGCTTTGTTTAAAATTGGATTTAGCCAAAACAATGTTTTCACACAGTATTTTATGTCTTCTTTTTTAAAATCGAAAGCGACTGTTACAACATGGAGTGAGTACAATCATTCTGGATTGAGCATGTCCAATCTTAACCACGCTCTGTGATGTCATAGACTTGACCAACCAAAGCTTTGCAGAGAAAATGGGTGTTGCAGTCTGCAGACCCTGAGTCTCCCAGTAGGCTAGGCGAGTTCAGAGGTGTTTGTATCTGCATTCAATACTCCAGTTGACGAATAGAGGCTTGCCCAAGTTTTCTTAACACACCTGTTATGCTCATAAATATGGGAGATTGAAGAATCGTTGAATTTAACTTTTCGAATTTCACTTTTTTTAACTTTTTGAATTAAACTTTTGGAATTTAAAATCATTGAATTTAAGTTAATTTTTCATAGTAGTAGTTTAAAACATTTTCACTTCCTAAGCACGTAAACTTCAAATTTACCAAGAACTGTCGTAATGTAAACGTTGTTTAATAGTACTGTGCACTATAACTGGTTGTCTGTGCCTTGTCCATTTCATACATATCTGAAAAAATAGCACAGTGTTAATATTAAAAATACATTTGTTCGATGTTTGAGGTTTGGGTCGTGAGATGTTCATAAAACTCAGATTTGGGTCGCGCTCAAAAAAGTTTAAGAACCACTGGCCTAAGCCAATTGGAATGCCCATTACTGGTTTAGGTGTTGAGCTGGAATGCCCACTTGCTCAACTGACTGATCCTGGCAAAGACACAGGTATATGCCAATTTTCTCGCTTATTTTCCTTGGCTGGTTTGCCACGTGCCACGGCGTCACAAGTCGCGATGCTCGGAAATCACGCGTCTCGTTGGTTAGCACGCACTTCGCATGACGTCGACCTCGCTGTCAGATTTTTGTTGAATGTTCTTCTCCTCGCGCTACGTCACTCTCGTTTTCCATTCGAGACGGTCATTCCGGCGTCGCCGATTGTGTGTGCAGTGATCCGGAATATTTTCCGTTTTGGTTTCCATCCGTTTGAATCGGTAATATAGTTATCTAAATTCTTTTAATAATTAATGGTGATAATATTCAGGTTTTCTCTTCTCCTAGTATTAACGTGCTAATACATACAGAGTACAAGCACACAATTAATTAGTGCATATTACAGTGTCTCAACAAACAGGAAGTTTTTAGTTATCACTCCGTTCTAGCTTTATCCTTTTGGTCTTCAGTCCGTTTTCTGTCATGATGTTTGTATTCCAGTATTCTTCCCAATGGCTGCTATTTAATGAAATCATGGACAGACTTCTAGGTCGTTTTCTGAACTTGCTTTTAAAGTCTTTCTTTGTTTGTATTTCGGAGTCACAAGACGTTTCATGTTGAGGATGCAACGCAAACTCAACACAGCAAAGAAAACCGCACTCATGATCCTGTTGAAGGCAGTAGGAGTTCGGATTCAAAAAATAAGAAATCCAGTCCATGCACACCGTTGGTTACCGCTCACTTCTAGTGTTGAACGGATCGAAGATTTTTGCGATCAAAATCCAGTCCAATATTTTCAGTGCGTGATCCAGTCCAATTATAATCGAGTAGCACCAGGGACGGAGCTAGGGGAGTGCCAGGGGGGCCACTGCCACCCCAAAATTTTCCCTGGCCCTCCCAGTGGCCCCCCCAAAATTTTTCAGGTCTCTTTCTAAAAGTCCTACACAGACCATTGACAGCTCCCCTTGTTGCAAAACTGGCCCCTCCAGTGGCCCCCCCAAATGAAAATGTCTGGCTCCGCCCCTTAGTAGCTCTATCCAAATATTTGATCCAATCCGGTTTTTATCTGAAAAACCCTCTGATTAAGCATTCGACTGCAGTGATCAACGCTGCTTGGATTTCCATATCCGATCCGGTAGAGATATTTTCGAAATCCAGTCCAATCCGGATCCGGTTTTGAATTGCAGAATCCGGTTGGATCGCGATCCGGAACAGGATCATGTTCAACACCTCTCACTTCCAACAAATGTTTACTAGAAATTCCTTTACTAAAGTTGCGCTTAACATTCACAAAATTTCTAAAAATTCCCTAGATTTTGCACAAAACAGTATGTTACTTCCATCCCACTTTTTGCACTTTAAATCAGTGGTGTGCCCAAGTCACCTTTGTCGAGTCAGAGTCACCAGCCCTTCTAGTCAGAGTCGCGTCAGTAACATCTAAAAAATTTTTGAATCGAGTCATGACTTGGTCGAGTCGAGTCAGAGACGAGTCACAAGAACTGTCGAATCACTGCGAGTCATTATTTTGCAAGCTCGAGTCAGCGTCGAGTCTAATGAAATTTCACATTTTGCCTATGTCTTTTTTTGCTATGAAATGACGCCCAACGTGCTATAAAATGACACCCGGTAAGCTAAAAATGGTGCCCAATGTTGTTTTCGCAAGTTTGATTCCAAAGAATTTATGAAAGCAGTTTTCAAGTGACTTGTCTCTTTCAGTATCAGTCATTTTCACAAGTGTAGGCCAACCCCAACTTGCTACAAGAAATATATTTCCTTGTCTTCGCATGCCCAATAAATGAAAATGACCAGAGATGAACATGTAGCCTACTTGATTTTGGATATAAATCTTGTGGTATTCGAGTAGGCCTAATTTGATGGATTTGGATTTATTATTTTTACTTAACCAGATTTGGATGATATTCTTTTGAACTTCTTCACAACTTTCGGTTCACCTTTGGGACTGCAGATTACAGTATTGATAATAGTTTCTCATATCCGTTGAGATTGTCAATTGTGTTGGTTTAGATCAGGGGTGGGGAACCTATTTACTACCACGGACCGCATAAATTGTGGATTATTGCCGGCGGGCCGGAAATGACACTTTGTTTTATCTTAAAATTCTACCGTTATCTTACCGCGAGTGATAGAGGCTTCATATGACATACTATGTTATGGGATAGAGGCAGTGATGTAGTCGAGACCGTAACCTCCGAGACCGAGACCTGGCTCAAATTTCGAGACCGAGACTTTGTCATAAAAGCCGAGACCGAGACCGAGACCTGGAAGTTCGAGACCGAGACTCGAGACCTCACATTTCTCTGATGGTACTTCAAGCTAACTTCTTGAATAATGCCGCAAAAAAATATCTGGCACATAGCCAAATATCAAATTATCAAGATAATAAAAATCATCCAAAATTTGTGCTAACGGCCAAATACTGCAAACGTTCATTTTCACCTTCCTCTTAGGAATTTACAACCTCAGACCTGTGGCCTTATTTACAAATTCCATGAAGAAATGCATGGACACTGAAAATGTTGGCAGCGTTTAGAGGGTCCACGCATTTTACACTCGAAAAATGTCGGTGAACCAATTGAATATTCGAGGTGTTTGTTCGTAACAAAACAATATGAACCCTTCTGTGTAAGGACAGGAGGTGATGCCCTGACGAAGCTCCTATGTTCTGGTCTCCTACCTAGTATTGAAGTAGGCCTATGTTATTTGAGAAAGTGGAGAAGGGGCGAATCATTACTTTTATTGTAAAACAAGCACAGTCAATGTAGGCGAGTGTATACAACCCCAGCAGCAATGGTCAAAACTGCACAGTAAAGTGGTAACTCCACAGGAAAGCTTTCCATCATTCAATTTTTTGCCAAGGTGTTTCGTCGTTTATATCTTTGCCAATGAAGTAACAAACTTAAAGATTTTTACTATCTACCGCTTACCTGTTTCACTACATTCTTTTTATTTTAACACTGGCTACCTGCACTGACACTCATATTTCTTCGCCACATATTTCGTGAATTTTGGCTAACAAAGCTTTGCCATTTTTTGTAACGTTACCTACACCTTTCCTAATTACTTTCTCCTCACACGACAAGTAATTGATTAAGAATTCTCCAAACATTCAGAATTAAGAGGTGATAAATTTAGATATTTAAAAAAACGAAAGCACTACTTTGAATTTCAAAAAGCAACATTGTAATTAATTTTTCATCCATCCAAACTTGCTCACTCTGTCCAAAACAAGTTTTTAACATGTTGCTCGTGATTCTGCTGTTGACGCAAAGAAAAACATATTTAGGCCTATTAGAGTAATAGACTTTTTTGCCACAAATTAGGTTTACACTTTGAACCTAATATCCCACGGCATGCTCAACTGCAGTGGCGTAGCGATGTTAATGTCGCCCGGGGCCGACCATAAAAATGCTGCCACTTTTCACTTCTCACATTTGCCTACAACAACATAAAATGTGAGAAAATCATGTATCATGCTTACTATAACAATAAGGGATAATAAAGCATCTTGAACATCACAATCAAATACTCACAAACTGAAAGGGGTTTTGTTTTTAATTCTCGATTATGGATCTTGCTTTCTCTACTTGTTAGCCACCCTTCTCGTCATTCCTTTTCCTATTTTTTCTGCCTTCTTTACATATGCATGTACGCACGGCTAAATAAACAGCATAGCTGGCACATGCTAGGCTGTAGTTCAGCGGGAAAGTTTTATTTTTTGTCATTACATGTGAATCAGTTAGCACCGTGGATTCGATATGTTTTCCAGGGCAACAACAAAGTGCACAGGGCCAATGAAGCCCCGAAGCAACTTGGGCTTGCTTTTTTGTCTTACTTAGAGCAAGGTGCTCGCAGTTTGTCAGTTTTTTTACAACTGCGGCAGATCTTTTGCAGGTAACCATTGCCTTCGTATTGAAGATTTTTTCTTTCTCTGATAAAAAGAAAGTATTAGATGTTTTCGACAGGCATTGTTGGGATGCAGCATGCTGCAGCAGAATGAGCGAAGTTCGGGATTACCGGTGCAGTTGACTAGCAGTGAAATGTTGTAGCGCCTTCCCGTTGATTTTATGACTCTATGTATAATTCCTAAATTTGCTATTTTTTATTGTCAAGTTTTTATATTTTCAAGTTTTTCATAATTGCCATAATTTTACGTTAAACTGGTATTCACAACTGTTTCAAATTTCCGTTTTTGCTGACACACTTAGAGTTTTCGCAATACTGCATGTCGGTTAGAAAACGCAGAAAGGCTGTAAAGCCTATAGCAGTACGTCAAAGTAACTGATCAGCCATGACGCAATATTTGCTCTCTGTATAAAACTCTTGTGAGCAAAACTTTTCCTCAAGAGAGTTCCGAGGCATTTTTGAACTTAAAAAGTCTGCATCACGCAGAACAAAAAAAATTCACCGGAGTGTTTTAACAGAGTGCTTTGAAAAGCACTTCGAAAAAAATACATGGTTTTATTTAGCTTCTCAAAAAAGAAACTTTTTGGCACTCTCCCACCTCTTTTGAGTAAGCCTATGGGTTTCATAACAAAACTGTTGGAAAAACAGTTAAAAGATAGCCCTTAGCAAAGTATTTCCAACCTCTTGTTGCAGAGATTACGCGCTGCGGTTTCTTTAGTACATGCACATTTTGTATTGAATTCAGTATAAATTTTAAACGTGGTAGAGGGCAAATTGTTTTCTCCATCTCGCAAACAACATAACAACAAAGAAAGCTTAGCCACTGACCTCTTTGAACGGCCAAATTTTGAACAATCATTTTTCAAAAACCGTTTTTTAAGGAACTTCTTCTTGCAAAACTTCATGAAAAATAACCTATGCAACGTCTCGAGACGAAGAGCTCGAGACCGAGACCGAAATCCTTCGAGACCGAGACGGAGACGAGACCTGAGACCTTGGAGACCGAGACCGAGACCGAGACTCCAAAAAACGGGTCTCGAGACCGAGACCGAGGCTCCATCACTGGATAGAGGCTTCTGGCTTACTGTCTAAGTACCTGCTTATCATGGAACTTCGTTTTGACGAGATCTTGTACTCTAAATTGGGTAACGAAAATTCTGATTCTGGTCATATCAAATGTTCACGCGGGCCAAATGCGGCCCGGGCCGCAAGTTCCCTACCCCTGGTTTAGATGTTGAGCCTTGTCCATGACCAGCGAAACAATAAGTGTGCTCTATTGTTTATCATGTCACCAAAGTTTTGTACTGCATAGCAGCAATACAACTTTGGTGCTTACGACCAAAGTTACACATCTGCTCAGCCTGCTATTCAGATAGCCAGATAATTGTGTAGTTAGAAGAATCTTTGCTAAGTTGTTCAATCATTGCTAAGTTGTTCAAAAACAGAGTAGTGCAATTAGTGGGTTATGCAGCGCCGGATTTAGGTGGGGGGCCAAGGGTTCCGGGCCCAGGGGCCCCCACAGTGCCGTGGCAAGGGTAAGTGAGCCCCCCCCGAAATTTCACGTGGGGCCCCCCATACGCTATTGGCCTATTATTATGAATTGCAGTAAAAAGTCGTAACCTCTCTGGCAGTCATTTTCTCCTCAACAATATGATTCTTTCGTATCTTTGAAAACAAGAAAAAAACTTCATTTATTTTGCTTTGTTTA
>Ga0210059_1003548_pt1 | contig 25007 bp, 16 predicted proteins | sample Ectturendosymbi2_FD_188042 | JGI IMG/M metagenome (GOLD analysis project Ga0210059, IMG submission 188042) | Ecteinascidia turbinata endosymbiont from Florida, USA - Sample 2 (SPAdes) (version 2) | ecosystem: Host-associated > Tunicates > Ascidians > Unclassified | place: Key West, Florida... | reverse complement strand
TCTCTCAACGGATCGAAGACAGTAAACAAACTTTATCCTTGCGGCAAGCTTCTGAGGAATCTGCCTGCTTTCTGCTTTCATTCTTCTGCGACGATTAAAACTTGCAAGCGTATCTATTTTTCATGTTAGGCCCATCTAAAAAGCTGAATGGAAGTTATATATTATTATGTTTTATATATACTTACAGGTAGCTGATTTGCTCATTCCTAACTTACCTTACCCACGATACCGCGTAACATTCTCAACATCGGAAGTATACATGCGAAAAGTGAGAAACATCATACGGCATGAATGTTTTAAAGCCTCTGGTGAGTAGCCCTATGTGTCCTGTAGCGTTAATCATTAAAGTTTCCCGAATTTGCCTGTTGAGACACATACAGTAATGTCATGGGTCTTTCTGAACAAATATCGTACCTCGAGATATCCGAAGTTTTACTAACCCCTATATGCATTTCAGATCCTATTGACGACATCTGCAGTGGTTGCGGAACACGTGATGTGCCGCATGCTGGAAAATGGGTAAGAATCTGGTTTGTGTAGGCTTATACTAAAAAACTGAATGGTGATTATGGTTTGTAAACTAGTCACATAAATAGGCTATAGTAAGATTCAGAACTGAAGTAAATTGGCCTGAGCCCCTTCAGACTGAACTTATACAACATTGCTAGTACTGAAGTTACTATTACCCAATCTTTTCAGTTGGGTTGTGATAGCTGTGAACGATGGTTCCACAGCTCCTGCATCAACTTACAAGGAAAGCAATTGGAAAGCGCAGTTTCGTCGAAGCAATAGCAAGGACCTTGTACAATTTGAAAGGTACAAGTTATGGGCAGAGTGTTCTCCATTTTTATGCGTTACTTGGAAAGAGTTTGCTAAAATTTCTCACTACTTGCCTGCAGTGCTTTTGTTTTTCAATAAGTCTGCATGTCTTTGTTAAAGTGCATAGGCCCGTAGCCAGATTTAAAGGTTTGGGGCAGAAACGTACATTTTTAGGAGGGCATGATTTTTGTTTTTGTTATAATTTCAAAACAATTCTTCTGGGTAAAACGAAATTTGGGAAGCATAACAAAGTTGCTCCCGAAAGCCCCTCGTGGCTACGGGTGAGCACAAACCTCAGCAGTTTATTTTATAAATTGATATATCGAGAACCACACAATGCTAATAACAATATTGCAACATGTCCACAGACACATAAGGATGTGTCAATAGTGCATTGCGTGAGGACATACATTATAGTCTACAGTACACCATATCGTTTGCTCTTGTTTGTTGCTGAAAATCGTTTAACTTACAGTTCCTGCACTTGGAATGATCTACAGGAGCAAAAGCAAAAGACGCCCGGCAAAAGCCTCGTCATGGAAAGACTCGTCGTCAACGCTAGAAGCTGCAGTGAACCACACCACATTTCCAAACTGTTGTACAGATTTAAAACTGTTGATATCTACTTGCAAACTGTTCTACATCAGTGCTTTCACAGATAAATAACATGATTTTCTTCGATCATGATCTAATGCAGAAAAGCAGTCAGCATACTGATACGACCAATTTCATAAGGTTTGGTGAAAACAGAAAATGCATGTGCATGCATCTTTCACAAGAAACGTACAAATGTAATAAGTATGCCTTTGTGATTCCAGGCCTGTATATGAAATTGATACTTGATAATGGAGAAGGCAGTAACTTCATGCAATTGCAGAAGTACACAAGGCTTGTTTCAGATTGAGATCACCTTTCAATGATAGTGTAAGACAATGGAAGAAACAAAACGCTTTATCAGTTCTGAATAAAGGGAAATTGACCGTGAACAGGTCTAAGAACAGGTCGGTGATTGATAGAACATTCGGTAAAATTTCGGTAGAAACGATTTTTCACCGATCAACAGTTGGATAAATTCCAAAGATTTTGATATAAAATGTATCATCATAACCCCCTCGGAAAGTATTTCAATATTGAATTGAAATCGATAGTCGCGCAACACGAGAATCTGGCAGTGACACGCATTTTTGGTGTTAGAGTACCTTTGCGATTTTTCTTCTCATTTCATTTAAACAAAAATAACCCCCGCGATTGTTTTACAGATCAATATTTGGATAAATTCCAAAGATTTTGATATAAAATTAATCATCATAACCCCCTTGGAAAGTATTTTAATATTGAATTGAAATCGATAGTCGCACAACACGAGAATTTGGCAGCGAAAGGCATTTTTGGTGTTAGAGTACCTTTGCGATTTTGCTTCTCATTTCGTTTAAACAAAAATAACCCCCGCGATTGTTTTACAGATCAATAGTTGGATAAATTCCGAAGATTTTGATATAAAATTTGTTGTCATAACCCCTCGGAAAGTATTTTAATTTTTAGTTGAATTATCAGTAATTTTGAAAAACTTGCTTGTTTTGAACAATTTGTATGAGCTTCATACAACATGCAAGTTTTTTCGCTTTGGATGTTATGTTCAGAACCTGTTCTTTCATTTGCTTGCATTTATTTTGTCGTATGAGCTCATTTTATGCCTTTTCAATTTTACGAGCGAACCTCGCGTTCATTGAAAAAGTGCGGCTGGGAAAGTCTTTACATAGTAACATAGGTATTTGGTGTTTTTTACGAGTGAGCCGAATTAATGCAATTAACATTGTATAATAATGATATTTTATTGCGGACTCATGGTCCATATCACAGACACAAGAACACAAAAAGTGGTTAGCTATACATCAGCGCACATTACAGAAACGGTGTTAGAACATGACCAACACTGCGAGGAACATAGCAGTTTATCCTCTCCACAGCTGTATCATCATTCGCAAAAGCACAGAAAATGGATAACCATACAGTAGGGCATTACACAACCGGTGTTAGTACGTGACCAACCTTGAGACGAGCAAGACCTATCCCAGTGCTTCTTACTTTTTTATGCTTGGTGTGTACACAACACAGTGTCCACATAATTGTAATTTGCTAAAAATTCTACCTAATTAAATTTTAAATTACACAAGGCAATATAAGATGTTTTGAGTTAAACCGCTCCGAAATCACTGTGGTCATCTGTTAAAAGTTTCAATGACCTGTACAAACAAACAAGCGTTGCTCATGCTGCTATCTCCTGTTTTCTTTGTCTCTGATTTACAATGAGTTGCACAATCATGTCTATAGTTGGCAGTGCAATGCATTTTCTGGGCATTTTCACTGTGTGTAACTGCTTTAGTAATATCTAGGCCTCGTGTTTTTTGGTGAATCTAGTGTTTTTTTGTCATGAAATCTAGTACTTTTCCATAATAACAGAGTGGCAACACTGGGCTGGAAAAAGTGGGGCTAACAACTTTACCTTGGTCCACTTTCGCCTGGCAAAAATGCACCACTGCATTAAAATTAAAAAAATTAAATTGTTGTTCAATGTTGCGAAATCAATTTGTTTGTGTGATATTTATATGATGAATTGTTGATTTCCAGTGTCGGATTAAAGGAAGGTGCCCTGTGTGGGCTTCCTTGCTTTTTAGTGAACCACGATTTTATTTTTGACAGTGTCTATTTTGTCACCAAGATGCCAGCATCAACAGGCTTGGAAGAAACGAAGTAAACACAAAAGATAATCCCTAAGCCTAAGTAAAGCTAACCCTTAACACTAACCTTAACACTAATCCCTAATGCTAATCCCTAACACTAAAAATCCCTAACCCTAATGCTAATCCCTAACACTAACCCCTAACACTAACCCTTAACGCTAACCCCTAACTCTTAATGCTAACACCTACCAAATGCGAACCGTAATGCAAACGCTAACTCAAGCCTAAACATAACACAGGGAATGTTTGGAAAGTTATGAAAAAAGAAAAGAGAAGTCGCCTAGGTGAGAGTTGAACCGAAAAGCAATGGCATACCAGACTTGAAGCATAACCACTACGCTATGAGCGGCACACCAATTGCATGACAACTGACCTCTTTATTCAAATTGCGTCATGCCATGTTCGACTGGTGGCACAATAGCTCGAGCCGATCTGTTGCCGCCAGAATATTTGCGGTAAAATAGACACTACCTTTATTTTTTTTAGTAATTCTCAGGTGCAATGCATTGTAGGAAAAAAACAGAATAGGATTTGGTATTCTGGATTCGGTTTAGCTATTCTGGAATAATTCTGGAATAGTAAACTATTCTGAAATGCCCATCCCTACCTTGACCAAAGATGATAGTTGGAATAAAGACCAATTTAAAAACTGACAGCTTTGTGTTTGAAGACTCTTCTTTTGTGATCACGGAGTGACAAAGCTCATGCAGAACTATCTTTGCTTAAGTACTAATCCATGTATCAATCTCTTTGTTCTGCCTTCTGTTCATGAATACCACCCCAAAGTACTTGAACATCTTGACCTGCTGCTTAAACAGACAGGCTTATTCTTTCCTATAACAAGAAAGCTCCATTCTTCCTCAGAAATTTAATAACAAGTCAAATCAAGAATTGATCCCATATCTAATATACTATTCATTGAAAAATCTTTTAATTTAGTTAAAGCCTGTTTTTTTCTTACTGATATGACAGGTAGTTTTTGAAAGTGTGATATGATAGCGTAGCATGTTGTTTCAAGTACTAAGTGAAATCTGTTGCCTGTGGTTATGGCTTACAGTTCCTATTTTTCTGACATTTGACTTGGTCTGCTGCAAAACAATGGAAATGAAAATATGCAAATTTAAGTCAAAGGCAAAAGAAATTAATATTAATGAAGGTACTTTGCAAATTGCTTAAGAGTTTTAATCTTGTTTAGTTTGCTTTCAAACCTCAAATCCAAAACCATAAACTTTCTACTGAAAAAGCATTGTTTATTTCCAGATTGTGATGGTTCAGGTTGGGAACTGCAGACTGACTTGTGCAATGATCGGCCACCATTCTCTGATGTATCACAGTTCAAGCAAAAGAAGCATGGATCAAATGGTGATTTTTACTCTTGTTCTGCTGACAATCTCGATTATGACAAGATTTATGTAAGTGAACTTTAATCAATGTGTTTGCTAAGCTCACAGACAGTCTCAAATCTGCAGCAGTTCTTGACAAGATTTAACTAAAGAATACAATGTTTTGACAAAGCTTCAGTATCCTTGTCTTGATGGTTGCATTACTTATCTGACATGACATTTTTGTCAAGCATGATGAATATAAAACACGTGTGTTGTGGCTTTACAAAAAAGTGCATGTGTAGCTATCACGGGTATCAATTTGGGCTCACGTAATGTATATAATGTTTACAATGCAAGTAGCATACTCTGTGAGGTGGCAATAACCATACATATATATTTTGCTGTGTAGAAATTTTTGTAATTAATGTTGTGTAGCAGTTACATCATACTTGTGCATGACAACAAAGTGTTAATTTCGTGTTTGTAAACATTTAGCCATACACACAGTTTGCAATGTTTATATACGCAGAAAACCTTAAGAGTTTTAATCCTTATGACATTTTGTAGTGATCAGTTGGAGTTTATAAATTTGATTTCTTAGGCAGATACTAGAGATGTAGCTATGAATTTCAGACAGATTGAAACATTTTAGGAGCTCTTTGACTAAGGTTACACTGTTCTTATCTGAATTTGTTATGGTACACCTGCAAGGATTGCAAAGTGACTAAGAGTGCTAAAATTTTATTTGATGCTAAGTATTCATAATGTCATGAAATGGATGACCTGTTCTTGGTGCATTTGTATTACTTCAGTTTCATGAGGGGTTAACCTTTGTGTGGGGTCATGTTACTCCTTTAGTAATTTTATAAATCTTACATTTTTTGCTTAAGAATTCTTACTGAGTATGTCATATTCACATATGCCTGTTTTTGAGGATTGTATATCATTTAAAAATAACTAATCATTATCATGTAAAAGCAACTATAATCAAATATTCTATTTGTCTTAGCAAACAGTTGTGCTGTTAGTGCTTTTTGTTGTTCATAGACTACTAGCTCTTTGGATTATACAATTATCAACTCTTGTTTGAAATGCTTGTACATATGACGTAACATTTTTGATGTTTTAATCTGCAAAGCAATCTGTTATCATAAGGATGATTTTCATTTTGTCTCTACATCCATAATTTGTGTTGATAATGGCATTACGTCTATCTAAAAACTGTTTTAGAATTACTTTGCCTTATGTTGATGTGTTCAGTATATTGCACATCACATCAAGGAGAAACACATGCTGCCTATGTTGTGTGATGACCCTGAAGATACCCATAAGCTAGGTAGGTATCTTATTTACTGTTGTTGATACTGTAACACAATTACATTTTTTTAAAAATTTTGTTGGTGCTTTCAAAAAACAGTTAGTTCACTTACTTGAAGCACTCTGTTTCATTTAAGCGGAGGGAATCGTTTTGCTGAAAGGTGGTTTTCCTGACATTGCAATACAGCACTTCAAAAAGCTACTGCTGGTAAGTCTCATAAGTGTCATGTTTTTGTTGTTTCTGCTACGTTGTTCACTTCAGATTTGTTATGTGTTATTGGCAATTGTAATAAAGAGGGATTGGTGAATCTAAAACACTGACTAGAATACTGACTTTATTTTATCTATGATACACTTTGCAATACAATTTATATACAAATCTTTTCAGAATGGTGGTGATTTTCCATGTGCAGCATGGTATTTTGGAAGGGGGATGGCATATAGCAAACTTGGCTTAGAGGACACTGGCCATGCTGCGCATGCATTGTCAGATTATACAAAAGCTTTACATGCTGCTAGATCTCCAGATGCTTTGCAGATTTATGAGACAAGAGCTGATGTAAGAAAGTTGCACTTTTATTTTTTATTTGACTATCTTTTTGCATTAGTACCAGTACCAGTAAAATCGCTGTTGTAACATTTTGAATCTTAAAGTGGGCATATGGTTTATTTTTAACTTAGTTACAATGTATCCATAGAATATTTTTAAGCTCATTCACAAATGTAAAATTTTCTGTTTGTGAAATACCTCATTGACTAAAAACTGTGCTTTGCAATAGATTAAAATCTAGGTAATATGCATTTTTAGTTCCTTCTGTTTGAATTTGCCAATGATATTCTCTAACATTATTGAATAATTTATTTGATAAGGCATTTTCAGCACTTGGACAGCATGGTCATGCTTATCAGGATTACACGGAGGCTATTAGAATATTGCCCTCACATCGTCTATATCTCATGCGAGGAATTTGTCTTGTTTTTATGGAGGTACGTATTTGGCTTTATTGTGAGTAGTGTAGCTGACGTGGTTTTGTATGGCCAAGGTCATAAGATATATACTTTTTCAGTTTGGAATGTAGTTTTTTAACTTGTTTTATTGAAGAAGGTTCTTAGAAATTTCCACCATGCTGATACTAGAAATGAATCTAATAGCAAGAGTTATAACCTCTAATTGATTTAAACTATGGCAACTCTACTGATGCAAAAGCCACAAACTTAGAGGGACTTATTTTTACAGGGGTGAGCTTTTTTGTTGGGGAATAGAAAATCAAAGCAGCTCATTGTCATGAAGTAAGGTTAAAGAAACAAATTCTTACTTCTGCAGATTTCCTTGGCAGATAAAAAAGATTCGTTTGATTGGTGGTGAAAGCTATTTTCATGTTGACTGCTGCCAAAATATTCTAATTTTGCAATGGCAGTGCAGTTCTGTTACATTAAAGTTTTATTCATAGAAATGTTTTGGTATATGGCAAAGTGCAGAAAATTTATCATGGTTACTGTGTGGCTTTACAAAATGTTTTTTTGAGATTTTGCATTTAATGTGTAAAAGTTTTAGTTGAAAATTTTTTGCTTAGTAACATGTTTTTATTTCTAGCCCATGCATTGATTTAACAAAGTAAAATGGCACTTTGGAACATGATATTGTTATAGATTTTTAACAAGTTATTGTTCTGTCGACTTGGAGTTTGAAGTTATTTTGATTGTGTTACTTCTTATCTCTGTTTTTGTGTTATGAAGTTTTTTGAGAAAGATTTTTTCCCATTTTAATTGCTTTTTCTTGAGATTTTAATGGAATATGTGAGGCAAGAAAATTTAGGGAGAATATGTGAGGTAAGAAAATTTAGGGAAAATTTTTAAAGTCAGGAATGGAATAAAACATTGTGTTCTCAAAATAGATTTTTCACTTTCATGTCAAATGATATTGTGCTTGTAGCGAATGCTATGTATTCTTCTCTGCTAAGAAGATACCACTGGTCACACTACCCAAACTTTAATGTCACTGCAAGCAGCAGCAATGCAGAAATAGGTCGACCTGTTTTGTAATTGTTTTTTCTTGAGTTTCCTGTACCCAAAGAACAAAACAAAATGAGAGTATTAGCCTATCAAACTCCATGTTCTATTTTTAAAAATAGAGATGGTTTGGATGCACTGATATTGTTTATATTAGAATAGAAGTTAAAAGGCTTGCAGCCAAAAAATCGACTTTGTTTGTGTTTATCACTACATGCTGTGTTCCATCTGGTCTGTGCACCCTTTCTGGACTCAAAGTGAGTCCGTTTATTTCAGCAAATGATCTAACTCTAATTGATAGCATTTGATGTATGATGCTGTCATTTTCTTAGCTCGACACCTTGTGTCTACTAACGCAGGATGCTAGAACGACGTGTGTCTGTTTAATTTACATTGCAAATAAACTAAAAAACATTTACCCTTGGACATACAAACATGTGAAAGAAATTCTAGGTGTTTTATGTTGACGCATAGGTCAAACCATATGAATGAGTGGTTTTGGTTGCTCTGTAACTTACTTACATGTGTGAACTCGTGCAGAGGTATCGTGAAGCGTACAAAGATTTGCGAGAGTCTGTGAAATTGCAACCAGGGCAGACTACAGCTTTGCAATATATGACTACCTGCTTGTATCATATGCGACGCTTTGAAGATATGGTGTCTATTTTTAAATCAATCCTTAAAATCGACCCAGACAACTCTGACGCCTTAAAAGGTCTTGCTCATACATACAGGTAGGTATGACTGAGCTGCTTCGGACTTGTGCTCATTTGTTCGTGACGTGGTTGCTGGATGTTGTTGAAAATGTTTTGTTGGTCTCTCAGGAGTGTCACCATCTCACATGTGGCTTGTACTTGGTTTGCTGGTACAAGTTCTTTCACTGAATAGAGTACTTGTTTATTTTTTAAGCTTTGCAGCAGAACTTGTGTGTATAACCAGTATTTGCAGTATTTATTTCTAGCAGTGGGTTTCACCATGCAAAATTACCAGATTTGTTTTTTTCAAATCACGGACACATCTCCACATCAGAGGTGGCCACAGATTCTGAATTGTTCTTTCAGAGCCGGAGTCAGAAATTTGTGAAAAACTGGAGCCGGTGTCATTTTTATTTTTGGCAGTAGCAGGAGTCTGTGCGGTCTTCGAACATGTCATTTTTTAAGTAAAAACATTGCTGATTTTTGGTTGCATCGATGATAGCTGGAGTCTGAGCAGGAGTTAGATTCTCAAAATTGAAAAATTCTTGTACCGGGATCCGGATTCAAAAATTTTGGAACAGGAGTGCTGTCGGAGTTCGAAAATGTGGCTCCGGCCACCTATGCTCTATACCAGGGGTCGGCAACCTTTCCCTAGTGCAGGCCAAACAGAAACGTTGCAAGATATGGCAGGCCGTACTAATTTTCCACCAGCAATTCCGTTCGATTTGCTGTTTATGATGTTAATAATACTTGGGAATTTATGTTATTTCGATCAGATTAGCTCCTGATTTTCACAGTTCATAACGAAAGCCTAAAATATGACATGTTTCTCATAAGTAGATCGTAATAAGGATTGCAATACAAGAAGTTGCAAGGAGGGCAAATTCATAAAATGTAATACCTCTAGGCAGGCCACACAGTTACTACAATTTGTAAACGTGCTGTGGGCAGGATGATTTCGCTTGGCGGGCCGTAGGTTGTCGACCCCTGCTCTGTACTGAGATGACTGGCAGCATTTATAGTCACTAGTGGAGACCAATGAAAATGCCAGTTTACAGCCTACTTACAGTTGCAAAGCTGTGAAAACATTCAATCGAAAATTGCTTTTGACCAAGATTTGTTGGTGCTTGAAAATGATTCACTAAGTAATCGTGCGTACTGTGCGATTGCACAGTGCAGAAGAATGAAAATCGGTTGACCTGCGTGTATTTGAGTCATCGGAATCTAATGAATTTTGCTGTGCGTGTTGGGATGTTAGCAACGGATTTTGCTTCAATCAAATTTAGTTTGGAAATGAACTATGCCTGGATTCTGGGTGTCAACAGTCAATTGTAGATCCCAATCGCCTTTTATAGCTGGAGGAGTACGAATCAACAACAACTAAACAGCACCACTATTCTTCGTTTTGTACCTTTGCTTTGCAGGCAATTGGGCAATTTTCCACTTGCCATCGAATTGTATAACAAAGCTCTCATTCGCGAACCTGGCTCTGCGACTTTGTATCAGCGATTGGGAAGATTGTTATATAACACTGGTAAATTCTTACCTGCCCTAGAAGCTTTCAAGGTGAATGTTTTCAATTTCCTATCCTCACATGTTTTCTACGTTTGCTCAGCTATACTTCGTATTAAGTTGGCAAGGGCTTGGCATCCTTTCCAAATTATCTACTAACTCGTCTCTCCAGACTTCAGCTGTTTTTTGTCTAAACAGCTGTAATAAATGTAAAACGTATGGTGCGACTTCACAAATACGTCGACCTAAAATTGAGTTGACATTCTTCATGTAACTTTTTTTTGGCTTGCATTTTTGTGTTTGTGAACGTTAAGCAGGCAGTAGCTTGTAACATGCAAAAATTTTGTACTTTTCTTTGTAAACGCTGGATGCATATGTGTTTCACGGTGAAGCAAATGTTCTTAAGTAAAGGCTTGTGTAGATGAATCTGTTGCTGATAAGCTCGCTATACCGCCTACTTACACAAAGGTTTTAGTCTTGAGGAAATTTCAATTTTTACAGTCATTTTCAGCAGCAGTTGTATAGTTTGGTAGGCGTTCGTCTTTCGTAAGGGGAATTTCAGCCTAACTTATCAACGGCTTTTTGCCGCAGTGCATAACAATAATGGAGGAAGTGTGTCCATTGTAATGATTTACCTAAATGAGGCCGCAGCAGTACTGTAATGACGTGGGGGTGCAGTTTTCTTTGATATTTTCTCATTAAGCCATCGAAAGCTGTCACTATGCGCAACTAACGTACTTTGTGAGCGTGTTGCCAGTTATTGTACAACCTAAATGCAACTCCATCCGCCGGTGATGGTTCATTGCTTCTTCATACAATACGAGCTCTGGCTATAGTTTGTGTGTTTGTTAGTATTTATTATCGATCTATACAGAGCTGCGTAGCGCTGCAACCTTACAGAGACTTGTGCAAATACATGAAGGGTGTCTGCTACTCTGCTTTCGGGCAGTTCTACCCTGCGATCAAAGAATTAACCAAGGTCAGCGTCTTGTTTGCATTCGTTCCTTTACTTGATTTGTTCCACTTGTCATATACTCTCAGATGCTTAGTGAAATGCTAACGCGTTTTGATTTTCTATTCCAGGTAGCTTCACATCGAACTATGCGGCAGCCTCAAGGTGATTACGTGTTTCCCAACGTTATGTTCCTCCGAGGTAGGTCGTGGTAGAAGTTCACCGACGCATTGTGTTCAGTGTACAACAAGCATCTGTCTTTAACGTCCGATTTTTCTTCTTTGTTTTGTCTGTTTCGACGGGAACTCACACAACAAGCATCTGTCTTTGGTGTCCGACTTTTGTTTTGTCTGTGTCTGTTTCAACGCGGGCTCGCACAACAAGCAACTGTCTTTAGTGTCCGTTTTTTCTTTTTTATGTTGTCTATTTCAACCAGGCCTTACCCCGCAGCAGCTCTTGCCAGTCATTAAAACGTAAGTTGTTTCCGCTTTGCTCGAAATTTTTAGTTGCGAGATGATTTATGGCTGTACACGTGGTGTTGCCAACTCTTATCTGACAAAGCAATCACATCTGACGTAGCCTTTAAGCAGCAGTATACTCGAACCAGAAACATTTTTGCCAGCGACAGTAAGACTTCAAGAGGCCCAGTGCTATTACCGGTAATCGTTTAAACGTACCTGGTGAAGGCTCCGCTCTTCCGTACTTTTCTCCTTATTTTTACTTCTGTGTGGTTCCAAACAGCACGGTTTTCCCGACGAGTGCGATGTCACTTTAATGGGAGGCAATTTCATCATGAAGAATAGAAGTTACGGTGTTCGTTGTAACTTCTGATGCCCAGTAGGGTAGGCTAAGTCAGGGGTCGGCAATCAGTTTTGCACCACGGACCGGTTCAAGCCTTGCATTATTTTGCAGACCGGCTTTCAATAACATAACGATCGTTCGGTCTCTACAAATTTATTACAACTGATAAGTCATCATGACACTGAATCAGTCAGAGATCTGGACTTGTTTTGCCGCAATAAGATGCTCCAACCTTGGGATTGTAGTAGTCAATTACCCACTTTACACTGCACTGTTATCGGATTCGCGTTGGATTGGGAATCCCATAAATCACTCAAGCACGACCATGAGTGTCTCACCGAGCTGCTTGAGCGCGCATTTGTTCAACCACATGCGATTCAGGGAATCCAACTAGCAGAGGTAGATTGGGAATCCGATAATAAGGGATTCGAGCGAAAAAGAAGTTGGGTGGTTTGTATCAAGTCTTGGACAACCTTTTCTGTACTTGTTTGATGCTAAAACCGCTACCGTGGAACAGATTAGGCTACTCAAGCTAATCTGCAGCAAAAATGACGGATTAATTTAGTTAATAGTTTCGCCTGTAGGCTAACTACACCTAGTTAGGGAAACAATCAGCAAAATCAAAGCGGTTAAGCAAACAGAAAGGTTATTCGGTAGGTTACAAGACATCAGATATTGGACTGAAGGACTATTCCCCAATACTGATTAATAGGTTTTCATTACACCTTGGTATAGTAGAATGATTCAACCTCTGTGCAAAATATGTAATATTGGAAGTGGATGACTTCAATATAGGCTACACTTGGAACTTCGCATCCCAGTTATGTGACTATGATTTCCTCAGTTCATAATGGAACACATGGAGTAGCATAAAATGTGTCATAAAAGTTTTTGGTGAATTGCAGCACTTACTGTTCATAGAGTACCACATACAAGTGCTGTGAATCCTTATATTTGACACTCTGCTGTATTGTACTGCAACAAGGAAACCGTTGAAACAATCTCAAAATATCAGATGAAACCACTACATCCATAGGTCTAAACTGCATCCTGCAAAGTCAACCCACTTGGGCATCCTGCAAATGTTAGCAAAGACGTAGGTGAACCAAGATATTTGGATGAAATGTAATGCACTGCCTAAAAATGCATGTTCTTGCTGCCCAAAAGAAACAAACCAATGTCCATGCATGCTTTCAATTGGCTTCAAATTTCAAATCATACTATAGGTTTTGCTCATTTCTACAAACCATGGGGCTACCATCCTTTTTGCGTAGTATTTTCGCTGGTGATGCTTCTTCGTGCAGTTGTTGTACATGTTCTACCTCAGTCATGTTTGTTTGGTCATGTAAAGTCGTGTTATCTGAAAAGCAAAGCCATATGATCATTTTTTACGTCATAAAAATGGCCCTAGACATAACCGTGGGTTATGAGCGTCATTACTTCCGAAGCATTTTGTTTGTTTTTAGAAGTAGGCAAAATTGCGATGAAAGGTTGGTATCGCAGGATGTCTGGAATCTGTATCGCCGCTTCAGGGACACTCTAAATGTGTTCATATAACTTCCAAGCAATATCCAAGATTTGGTTTTGGCGTTTCGTTGTCAGCAATCAACACTTCTTCAGGGAGTAATTTTAAACAGGGGAAGATTTCAGTAAATAAAGCCAGAAATTCCCTCTTTATCTAACATATATAATTTACCGATGTTTTCCGTAGTTTCGTACTAAATGAACGAAAACTAACGTTTTTTATAAAAACAAAATATCGGGCGAAACATTACGTTTTTGCTGCAGCCCGATATTTGTTTGAAAACCACTTGCCGCATTTTATGTTAGTGGAAGTGCGAAAGATGCTAGTTGCTAAATGCAGAATGCTGTGACGCGACCGCTAGGTATGCACAACGCAGGAGGGCTGTTGGTTTCACTCTCGACCTGCTTGCCCCCCACCCCCAACACCGCTTCCTACTTCAACGAAAGGCTTAAGCGTAGAATGAAGTAGTGCAGCCGGTCTCCACGAAGGTGATGAAGTTGAATCAACCAGCGAAATGTTTGATACGATATCAATTTCACGTAAAATTACGCACCCTCAGACCTGAGATCTTATTCAGTTCAAATCTATTGGAGTTTCGTTACCTTTGTGGAGACTAGTTACTTGAATACAGATATGTGCAAGTTTGAATCATCGCAAGGAGAAGAAAGCAGAGCCCAGTCGGCTGATTAGTCGAGAGCTTGCAGCAAATCTACAGTTTTTAATTTGGCGTAGAATAAAGTTGATGATTATATGATATCACTTCTGTTGTCTGTGATCTAAATAGGTACATTGAGAACTTACTGGCCCTGGCCAATCATCTTTATATGGGAAATGCGCACTGCGGGCTCTTTTGGTGATTCTTTTCCCGGTGACAATTTTGTGTTTTTCCACGTGAAGTTTGTTGCTTTGTGCAGAATGGTGCAGATACATACATTCGCAGTTGGACGAACCAATATCCGAACTTAACCCAGACGACGAGTTCAGCGCAAGTTTCAAAGAAGCATGGGTGAAGGGCATTGCTGTCAGTTTGCTGGTAATGTCAAAATGTCGCTACAATCGGAATTGGCAATTCCAAAATTTGTTTTTTTATTTATTGCCTGCATTGCAAAAATTGGTTATTGAATATTGCGGAATACTGAGTATTAAGAACAACGTATTGCGAAAGTACGAAAGTATACATCAGATGTATCATCCTGAATCTCGAAAGAGGAGAAACATCAAACATTTTGTTTCTACTTCCAATAACAACTTGCTGTGTGTCAAAACAACTTGTTTTCATTTGAAATAGCTGATTGCGTAACTGCAATACAGTTCAAGCATTCGTTTGTACTTGGGCAGAAAAGCCCGCCATTTTGAGGATATTGCACATGTGTCTGCTTTTCTTGCGACCTAGTCGCGTGCACTAACATCTTCGCTTTGTTTCTATATTTAATACCTGGTGGTAATTTCACTGCACTCTTGCGTTTGCTCGAATCTATTTCGTTGTCAATGTTTTCCCTGTGACTTTGCGTCATGCGCACCTCCGGATTTCTTTTTTCCTGCAAAGCTTTAATTTTTCGAATCCTGATCTTAAGACAGGGGTCTTCAAACTACGGCCCGCCGGCCAATTCCGGCCCGCGAAGCCATTTCATCAATAACGGAAGAATAATATTTTTCCGAAACATTTGTTGATTTGGTAGAATGTAACATCCCGAAACAATCACGTTACGAAAGATGTCAGGCGCCCGAACTGTTGTGTGGTAGCTTATGTGGTCCTCGTGCAAAAAGTTGGAGCCCCTGTCCTAAGGGATGCTGTTTTTTTTCTTTCGATGCCAAAAAATCTTTCAGACCAGCTCTAAGCAAACCTCACCCAGTTGCCGGTTCTAACATCAACCGTGTTTCTTTAGAATTACACGGAGCAGCCCGGTCTGCAGCCCCATGTCAAGTGAGTGTCTGGCGTGTTTTTATGTATGGAACATTGGTTAGTTGATCAATTTTTCAAAGCCTAAATATACGAGCTGTTTACATAGCTTCGTAACGCTCTGGGGCGTAGCACTAAAATCGTCTACCCGACCTGTGCGTTGCGTGCCTGTCCTAGCGTGTGTTGGCAAAACTCTCCGGCCACTCAAAGTCCAATCTACATGTTTATGATGCACAGAGACATAATCGCACCTGACTGGACGAATCTGTCGCCCGGACAACGCAAACTTCTTTGTGACGCTCTCGACATCGGACAGAATGCGGTCGTTCAGGTACGACCGTTGGAGAGGTGGAGGGAATCGAAAATTCTTGTCTCCACCTGTATCAGGTGGTTTTCAGCGGTCCAAAATCTCGACTGTACTACAAGCTTCACCTCCATTCCTCTGTTGCATAGGTGTAGGAGCGAGCAATTTTTTGGGAATTCAAAAGTTTATTTCCCAAAATTTTATCCAACTTGCCCAAAAAGTTGTCGTGCAACTTTTGCCGACCGTTTTTGGTGTGACCTCCAAAAATGGTCTTAACTTGTTTTTCTGCAAACGTTGGGCGCCGTTTTTTGAAGTCAAACAACGTTGGGCGCCATTTTGCCCAGATTTTCAAGGGTTTTGCCTAGATATTTGGGGATTTTATGTGGATTTTCAGGGATTTTACCCAAATTTTCCAAGGATGTTGCCCAGATTTTCAACAAATCAAAACTTTTGGGAGTGCGCTTGGGCCCCCTGCCTCTTACACCACTGCTCTGTTGTGTGCGCTTGCTAGTGGCGAGTGAATCGTTAAGGCCAGCAAACCTAAGGAAACAGACGATAATGCCCCTTCTGCTTGAAATTTCCTCTAGAGCAGTGTTTCCCAACGTGGGCCTGTTGTGGGCCCACAAGTGGGCTTGTGGATTTTTGAAATGGGCCTGGAGTTTTTATTGGGCCTACAGTGGGCCCCAAGGAAAATGTATGGCTGAAATTATATGCTTTATCTGCTAATTTAAATTTATTAAATCATGACCTTGAAGTTCAAGAGAATAAAAACCAATTATACAGTATAATTACAGTATAAAGACACTTTTACTGGATTGTTTATATTAATAAAAAAACATTTCCATGTTACTCAATTTTTAAGGTTATGTGGGCCTAAGATTTCTTTTAACGCTGAAAATGGGCCACAAGAGAAGAAAGGTTGATAACCACTGCTCTAGAGTGTCTTTTGGGGGTTGGAAAGCGAAATTGTCTTCTACGGACGCACGTTGACCAAATTTCGGGCAGTTCATCTTAGGTTATTTAGCCACGGGGTGTTAATTTTTGTTTACTGTATTGATGTTTCTGAAGGTGTCCGTTGCCCTTGTTAAATTACTATAAATTGCGCAACGCATTGAATTTTTTTGACACAGTGTAAGGATACGGGATATTCAGCACGAAAAATGGTTCCTTGGGTACTTTTCGGTAATTAGCAAATGGAACGCTGCCACAGCACATTTTGCATGTTCATGCGTAACGCTTTTCGGGTTTGCTGGTGCAGAATACCCAGGTTTGCCATCTTCAGATGGACCAAATGCGCCCAGTCGCTAATTAATACATGCGAAATAACATCAGTAAATGCCAAACATACCAAAAAATCGAATTGTTTAAGCTCAAAGCATCCAGGTTTTCAAAAATAACCAAACATTTTTTTTCTGCCAGTGCCATTAAAAAAAAAGCTAGAAACATGCCAAACAGCGCTTTCTCATGCCAAACCGCTTTTCAAAAAGACCAAATTTCTGGAATTTTACATTAAAAATGCCAACCTGGCACTCCTGGCAGTAACTAATGGCAACAGCCATGACAGCCAATCAACTTGTCGAAATTCATGACTTGGTGTTTTTAACGTTGATTTTATCGCATCAATCGTTGCAGTAATCAATGAAGTACGAAGTTGTCCAATTTTTGTGAAAAATCAAAACTAGTATGCATTGCTCGGAGACGCAAGAATTGATTCTATTCTTTTTGCTATTAACTTGAGGCGTACAATCAGACATCATTGTAATTTCTGTTCATGCGAAAAGTAGATTTGCACATGATTTTGTTTGAACCGAAGTATGTCTTCAGGACATCTGAAAGGCCGCGCCAATGGCTTTTACGTATGTTGCACAGGCTTGGTCTATAGCAGCTATGTCCAACCCAAATGGCTTACTGGGCCAAAAATCATATCACTATCTCAACCAAGGCCGCACATTTTATGACATATTAATGAGGGCCTCATGTTGAATGGCTTACTTGACCTTAGCAAACTAAAGTTCGCTTGAGCTAATGTACTGAAAGCGTTCGAATCATAACTACAATGGTAAAAGACATGATAAAATGGCTCTGAGGGCAACCTACAGTACATCAAAATGTCAAATTAAAGATTATCAAAATAAGGACAGGTTGTCAGTATGTAGTTACACCTATTGCAGTGAAAACCTAAACTAGGCCGCACAAAACCTTCGACTGGGCCGCATGCGGGCCGCGGTTGGACATAGCTGGTCTGTAGCATGGACTTGGAGCAGATGCTTAGCACACTTTACGCTACAGTTTTAGAATATAGTTATGCCACAAACGATTCTCGGAACATATGCACTTGGTGTACAGATAATCGGTTCAAATAACACTGTTGCAGTTACGTTTGTCAAAACTGAAAGCTTAAAACGTCACCGGCGGCATAAACGTAAACGCTGGTGAAACACTCGTCATGTGGCTATCAGGGTCGATCCTCAAGTCACCCGATCACGTCGGTAGTTCTTTTAAAAGGATTTAAATCTCGCTTCTGTCGCATCAACCTAGGCTTAGCTAGCTGAGGGAAGAAACAATGTGATTTCGCTGCTTCAATCTCGCCAACTGCTCAACAGCTTTGATTTGCGGATTTCCACCTGAGCATCCAAGCATTCAACTGACTTTGCTTCCCTTTGACGCGTGTGGCATTAAATAAAACATTCGATGTACGATTAGTGCAGTACCTGGTGGGCAATGGTGCCTTTCGGTGATATACTTCGCGTATTTGCCAAATCGATGTTGTTTTAAGTTCACAATGTTTCACGCACTCCAGCACCAGTTAATGTTGGTTGGCGCAGAGCATCCACTACACAGAAGAAGCTATCGCCAATAGCCGTCTACATCTGGTCGCTGGCCTCGCGGCCATCGAAATAGCTCAGACCGTCAAAGAATTCTGGTCGGCTCCGAAAAGCTTTCGCAACAAGCAGGGTCAGTGTCACGGCGACTGTCACGTCATCGTCGACTGGCGCATGTTGCTAAAAGAAAATGCAAACTTTCTTTCAGGAAAGAGATACTCGTGGAGAGACGCGGCTGACATCAGCGTCAAGTGGATAAGGTAACAATTTTGTGCGTGGAGTCCACAGCGCGACACTGCATGCTTTTCAAACGTAACTGACACGCCTGCATAGAATCTGCTCCGTGCATTCTTCATTTGGCGCGCTGGAAATGCTAGCCGTCACTCCAGAAAAAAGGGGGAATGTAAGGTCTTTCCAAGACAGCCTCTGGCATGTGGACGTTGTTGCTACACGACGCTGTAGGATTTAGTGTACCTACAGTCGGTTGGTGACCACTTCTATTGTAATGCATTTTCAGTGTTGCAACTTCCCGGGCATTTGAAAACATGAATAGTGTCTCTGGTACAGTTCAAAGCGTTCTCTCAACTAGAAGTCATTGGCAGCTCGATATTCTTGTTAAAGTGAAGGAAAAGCATTTTTTGCGAGACCGCCACGTTCAGTTTATATTCGAAGATTTCCTTTACAGGTTTTTTGATCTAAATTCTCCGATTTTCTGGATGGACAATTCGGAAGGATTGTCGTCGCCATTCACGCACAACTTCGCAGTCATACGGTACGCTTTACATTGACTCGATGCTAACGTTTGAGAAACGAGTCGCGCATGTTAATGTTTTGCAATTTCCTTGTTTCATATCTCGATCCCCAATTGCTGTTGCAGGCCTATGGCAAACGCGTATATTCCCCGGCATTGGCCTCATGATTCGATGCAGAATCTTTTACTACTGTAGCAAGTTACACTGCCGTTTTTCTGCACATTTGCTTGGTGTGCATTTTAAGCACTCCCTGCAGGCATTTTCTTTTGCTCACGGAGGTTCCACCAATGGCGGATCCAGGGGGAAGTTCGAGGCAACTTCCCAAACGTTTGCGGCGCCCATTGATATAAAAGCGCCCCTTTGTGGAGCCTATCGAAGTAGAAACAGATTTTAAAATACTCCACATAATGTTTTAAATTGCGTTGAACTGCAAGATTTACGTGCCAGACTTTTACCCAGCTCCTAAAAATATCGAATAGCGCCAACAATGCTATTTTTTCGTGGTAATGCTACCTTTCCAATGCCCAACCTTACTCAGGTCATCGTAAACGCAGTTGCTTTCGCTAACACAACACGGTTCTCGATTCGCCGCTGGGTTACGCAAAATTGGTCTGTTTTTGTTAATAGTTTTTTTACTGCCTGATTGCAGCCTTGAAAGGAAAGGTCGTAGTAAAAATAGGAACGCAATATGGAAGACTCACAACTGACAAGATTCTGGCGAACTTGAAGACAGCTTTTGCAAGCAACTGACCTTGTATTGAAGAGATTTTGCAGATTTTAGCGTCGCCTTGCTCAGGTCGGAAGTTTTAAGGAACTGTTGAATATGACTAATTTCCTACCAAATCTGATAAGCTATCGGGTACTGCAACTACTGGAAAAATCCAGCACTTCCCTAGTTCGCTTAGAAACGGTAACTGCGTTGTCAGCGCTGGGTTTTCAATGTATATCACAAAATTCCACTAAGTCTTTCTGTTGCAATCAACATTTGCGCTGTTATAAAGTTGGCCTAAGATAACGAAATAAGAAACTGTATGTGGTCTCTCGCAACAATACACAGATGGACAGTTTCAGTTTTTAGGTTGTTAAATCTTGTGGTGTTGTTGGCTGAAAAAGTGAGAACAATGTTTTTAGACAGACACTTCACAAGCAAAAAGGCCTGGTTTATGTGCGTAGTGCAAATCACTAGACATTGGGTTGTTGGTGTCTTGCTTCTGTTGAACAGCGTCACAACTTCTTTTCTTCAATTTGGTCTTGTGTGATTATTTTTTTCTTCACATCAGGAGTCGAAACATGTAAAACGGTATTAAAGTTTCATTGAAATTCTATCGTTATTAGTGGCGTTAAGTGCATTTTAGGGTGATATGCTTGTAGGCCAAGTATGAATCTATAATGCGATGAGGAGATTGTGTTTCACGATAGCAAGCAGAGTTACCTTTAGTGCGAGTGATGTCATAGCAAATGGCTTTCATAAATTTGTTTTTGAATTGTCGCTTCAGCAATTAATATGCTTTCCATGTGCATGTAACTGCACAACCTTCATCTGGAAACGTGATTGTCATATACCTATTTTTTCGACTCCTACCGTGGGTCTTGTTGTCACTTGTTAGTGTTAAGAAGAACAGTTTTGCTTCTAAGCAGGTGGGGAATACGTTTCAGACATGTGTTTTCTGGTTTCGCTACGGATATTCAAAACAGTGTCAAACACTAACGCGCAGCATGCTGCAGGGTGTATCTTTTAAATACATTTTGTAGATATAAGAGATTGTTTGAGACACCAACAGTGTTTTAAGTTACTGTGTAGCTTCTATATAATGGGTCCCATCTTTTTGAACCTCTAAATGTTTTGTGAATGAATGATACATGGCACTTTTAAACTGTGGTGATCCCTGAAAGATCGCGTTGTCCAACCAACAAAAATAGCTACTTTCTTGTCTTGCAAAAGGTAGCCACGTTTATGTGATGCCCAACGATTGTCATAGAGAATCCGGGTATTTAAACACGTGTAGACCTTTTTTGGGGCCCCACTATATGACTGCACCCCCAAAATACCTGGTCTGCATTCTCCACTGGGTCCGACTGACGTAGATATAGAAATAACCGAGTTGTTTGCATCCTATCGAAAAAAACGCGGAATGTTGAGAAATGGTCACTGTTTCTTGAACAAAGTCTGTAGGAAAAGGTCTGGGACATGTTTCTGTGCTATTGCGAACCTTCTTTGGTCTTTAATTGTGCATGTCGTACGCGTTGGCAAGTCTCATGTTTTGCTATTTCAGAGCCAACGAAACGTCACCGGGCTTCGGTGGTTACATTGCCTCGCTTCACCGATTGCTTGAAGAGGCATCGGTCAGGCAAGTTGAGCAGTTGGTGCCAGCTTTGGCATCCATCGCATTTTTAACACACGCATTGTGTATTCGACGGTAACAACAGGTTGAGGTTGAGGTTGTGCGCCTGCTACTTCCGTATTTTCGGCAAATGATTTGTTTGAAACAATTTTCTAACAATTAACGGCGTGTTGAATACATGATTGAGCGACATGGCAGTTCAGTAACAGCGCAATGTTGATCCAGTTGTGAAAGAACTGTCGCCGAATAAACCATATTGAAGTATGTCCTTTGCTGATTAATTACTGCACCTTCCGATGGAACAAACGCACGATCACTGTGATAGAAAAGCGAGCAGCTTCAATTTCTGACTTCCTCAACATTTCTTCTTGAAACCCTTGTGGAATGCCCGTCGTTGTTTGCCAGGGTGGTTTTAATTCGCAGCCAGCTACGTGTTGGCTGGTGGTGGGAGAGCACAACATAATAGATATTTGTGGTTTTCTATGTTAAGATGTTTTCCAAAATCTAGGACTTACGCAAGAAAAAACGTTCAACATTTTTGACTTTCTGACTTCCAACCTCCGTTCAAGTTAGCTGTTACGCACACGTCAAGCTCGATTGCCGGCGATTTTGCATTGTCGAAGTTAATGTGGTAAAGTCGAGTTGTGTAACGTTGCAGACCAAAACAAGAAGGTTTAAACCGACAGAATATCTATTCACCCGAAAGCTTCATGCAGCTTCTTAACAATGCGAAGGTAAGTCTGATTTCTTATTTTGCAGATACCAGTGCTGTTCCTTGCGCTAATACTGTACGGCTGTTAGTTCTGTAATATTCGCATGTCGGGCTGTTTTTATTACAAGTTACTACGAAACCAACATTTTTCAAGGTAAAACAAATCTTCTTTATCCCTACAATATGAAACTTCTATAAGTCTGCACAAATGAGCTGAACTCGTACCTGGCTGTATCAATCTGGCGGATTTGTAAAAACATATTTTTCGGGCAGGTTGATGAAAACATCTTATGCGCGGTCTGATACTGCAACGGTCATGCCTGCTGTTTTAATCTCTCGACGCGTTAGATTGAGTTTGTGTAGCCCTGTTAATCGTCTCCTTATCACGAAACCAATGTGCTGTCTTCACATCCCCCGCAGGAACTCTCCAACCCTCCTCGCGCCGACCCCTACATCATCACAAGCGGCAAAGTAAGAAGCAAGAAAGATAAGTCGTACAAAACGCTGGAAGGAGCCAAAGTTCTGCTGCAATTCGATAGGTTTGTTTGGCGCTCGTATACTACGCGCGTTCTTCTTGGATAAATTTTCGAAAGTGTTAAAGTAAAGATTTTGGGCAGTGTAGGTGGACAGACGCGTCTTTCCGTGTTGTCTTGTATAATAGCTCTCACGATGATGCTTTGGGAAGTACCTCTGTTCGGGTTCTTCCATGGAACAACGGTGTTGATGCGCTGGATAGAACGCATGATGCAGACGCATTCTGCGTTTGACCGGGGCGAAGCTTATGTAGCGGTTTGCGTCCTGGTGGGGAGTGAATGAGCAGCGGCCGCGCACTGCTCGTGCTTTTGTCGATTGTAGAGAAACTGGTCGGCGTTCGAAATAGCAAGCAGCTTTTTGTTCTAATCTTCCAAGTAAATTTTGTTGCAGACAGAAATCGCAACGAGATTTCAATATCTACAATACCAGAGCCGTTTTCTTTTGCCGATCATTGCGTTTCCGGTTGTGACGAGTTTCTGTCCTCTGGCTTCTTTTTGTGTGGTGGTGTTTTTTAATTGTCCCGAAAATTCTTCAATTACATCAGCGCGTTTTTCAGTTTTCGGTTCATTTTGGGTTGAAATCACTGCTCCGTTTGTCAGGAACAAGTTGCGGAAACTTGTTTATTGTCAGACGATGAAGTATTTTTACGAGGTTCAAGCCTCCGAGGTTTTGTTGTTTTGTATCAAAAGGCAATAATTTGCACGATATGAGCAAGGCGTGTATTTTTATCGCCTTTTAAAACTAATTTTAAGAACAACTTCGTGTAATCCCAAGCTGCCCACCCCATTTCACCAAGGACGTGTTCGCAGGCAACGCAAGGTGTCGCTCGTGATGGAGACGCGACTGACGAAGTGCAGGGTGCAGCAATACCGAAGCGAGCTCGACTACCTTTGGCAGAAGATCACCGAAGAGCACAGGAAGCTCTTCAGATCGACCAGCAACACATCTGTAGGGGCAAACATTACTCTGTATTAATGACGACTCATTCTCAAAATTGGGTGCTTGCATTCCTTTCATGTTACACGTAGGAGAGCCAGCGTGATCGATTAATCTTTGTTGTGCGATTTTAACATCTTACCTTCTCTCCAAACATTTACTTCTTAGCTCTGTAGATCACTCTCAATCAACGGCGCAGTGCTTCACCTTTGATAGTTCTCTTCAGCAGAACTTCCAGCAGCATTATGTTTTTGATCGATACACACGACGATGCATAGTGCTGAAAATTAAGTGATAAACAAAGGCTGACTAGTTTTTTCCTCCTCTGCTCTTTGCCGCCTAAATTCGCCCTTCTTTGGAGGGCGCCCAAGAGTCGAACGGATGAAGTGTGTTTGTTGCTGTGGCCACTTCATCAGTTACTGACCGGCAAACGTTTTATTTGCGCTCTGTTTTCACGGATTTAGCTTTTCGTTTAACCCGGTTTAGTTTTATTGGGGACCCCAGCAGAAAATCGACCTTTGTGCAAAGTATAATGCAAAGGCTTATTTCTTCTTCTGTTGCAAGAAATTCTCGTGCCCAGGCTATAACTGGTGTGGTTGATTAGTTGACAGGGTATGGGGCAAGGATTAACTAATCTCCCCTTTTTTAATTATAACATTTGCACCTTTTGTAATTGTGGTAATAGAAGACCAGTGGACCAAATCAAGAGTATACTATGTAGAAATGATTGAAATTCTGGCCGCAATTTTTCTCATCACTTTAAAGAATTTAAATAAATGGTTTTATTGAAGTTGAGGGTCATAAAGCTGTTACGTAGTGATCGAGTTTTGCGAGATCATTTGCAATCTTAACTGTAGACAACGGGCGAATGTTGTCAAACAACAAATACAGGGTGACCCAAAAAGATGTGTACCCATGAAAATTTCAATTGTGACTTTGATTAAAAAGCTATTTATTTCAAATTACAACCACACATTATTCAGTTTATGGAAGACCATTCACCAGAGT
>Ga0210059_1003547_pt1 | contig 25011 bp, 18 predicted proteins | sample Ectturendosymbi2_FD_188042 | JGI IMG/M metagenome (GOLD analysis project Ga0210059, IMG submission 188042) | Ecteinascidia turbinata endosymbiont from Florida, USA - Sample 2 (SPAdes) (version 2) | ecosystem: Host-associated > Tunicates > Ascidians > Unclassified | place: Key West, Florida... | reverse complement strand
ACAATGCATTCGCATTTTACCTAGACTCGACCAATTTAGGAATTGGCGCCCTACTCCGCAGTAGTTTTGTAACAAGTGTTACGTGTTAGCTAACTTTAGTGTTAAGAATGTGTCCGTAACCCTGTGGTTCTGTCTTCAATGCAGTTGCAAAAAGTGTCTGTTACCCTGTGATTCCGCAGGCTTGAATGCCTTGTACTTCGTGCTGTTTTGTCTGTTCTTATCGACATGCGTTCTGCAGAGTGTGTGTATTCATACTATGGACTTCGTGTCTGCTCACAAACAAATAAATTGAATTAAATTTTGGAAGATTTTATGACAGCCGCTTCAGACGCTGTAACAAAAAGCACTTTAATTTGAAAAGCTACAAGCAAATATGAAATTACTCGTCATACTTAAAACTATTCATTGACCGAAAGGCCTCAGTAGCGAAACATTTTTATGGTTATGATGCTCTCAGTGATGAACTCAAAATGTTTAGTGATGGAATGGAATGGAAAATGATTTGGCAAAGCATGTGAAGGAACTATCAAAAAGTTTTCTATCAAAAAAGACGATTGGGGCGATCGCTCCCCCTAAAACCTGCGAAAGTAACTTTATTTATCATGATTTTGTACAATTAGGAAAACAGCATTCACAATTTAAGGTCATTTTGCCGTCCATTATTTTGTCACAGTTGTGTTGTGATGTATACTTCATCTTCCTTACAGTAGTGGCACAGTAATGAGACTTGACCGACCAAGTATTCCTGAATCCCCCCATAACCTTACTGGTGTAGCAGACACATTATGGTCTGTACATATTAAATGTTGCTTTCACTAAAAGAAAACAAAATCCAGACGTCCAACGACAAGAATAAGACATACCGACCTGCAACCCAAAGGCTGGGATCAGTCAAGCACGAAAAACGTGACAAGCAAAACATTACGTTTTCACAGCGTTAACAAGACAAAGTTCCAGACAGATCAGTCTGGAATCTAAAGACAAACTGTATACGGATTAAATCAAATAAAATTTGATTTGGAAAAACAAAGAGCGAAGAACAAAGAAAAGAAGCAAACAGAGCAAATGAAGGCCTAAAAGGATGATGTCATGGAAAAGTACAGAAAACTTTCCATTAATGATGTAATTAAGAATCATGAAAAAAAACATAAAACCTTATAAGGCAATGTCCAGTTAGTAATCAATAAATGATTAATTAGGGAATTTCCAGTAAATTTGGGTATATAAGCTGCGATTTCAGCTACCCAGTTCAGTTCACTTTTCTACTTTTGACTTGAGAATTCCTTCCTTGGTCTACGCTGCCTTTGAGTAGTTTAGCCATTGAAGTAAATTTTGAGGCTCTGCCTCATGGTATGCTGAGGCTCGGAAGGTGTATCATGAGTGCTACTTCACCGTTGCGCCGAATGCGCTTGCGCAGCCGTCGTCGTTAGCTTGAGTACTCAGACTAGAAACAGTTGTCGATGACCTGTCTTTTAGTCAACACTAGTGGCATTGTCTGAGGGAATCTCTGACAAAAGACTCCGCAGATTTGGCTTGTCCAAATTGGCCGCCCGCCACATGGACTGATATTGTCAAAAGACCGATGCCTTGCTCAGTCCTAGTGGAAACCTGTCCCGCCACACGGACTGATATTGTCAAAAGGCCGATGCTTTGCTCAGTCCTAGTGGAATTCTGCCACGCCGCAAGTCAAAACAAAGTTAAACTTTGACAGACGGTTGGGATCTGCCTTAAATCAGACCAAAAATCAAATCCCGTTAGGCAGAGTCCCTGATACAGATTAATAGCAGGATAAATCTGCTCAGAAAATCGTGATACAAATTTTGCGGAAACATAACTTAGGAGCCTTCTTCGTAGAAAAACCTACAAAAAAGCCTAGTCACGATTTAACTGAACATAAGAACAGCCCACTAAACATGATACTCCTCTTTAAGCCAGAAAACGTTTGAATAGGAGTGTCTAGGGTTGAGAAACTTGGTTTCTGTAAGATTGACAAATTATAGTAGGATTTCGTCTGTGTCGCTGCGTTCGAGAGCATTACGGGAGTGGACGTCTTATGAAACTTATTGGTGAGTTTCAGTGTTCGTGTGTATTTATTTTAGAAAATAAAAACAACAAAAAAACAATCAAAAAGTCTATGTCTCCTTATTGTCTTAATTACCTTGGCTATCAGGAATCGTAGGGGGACCAAGCGAACTTAGCTTTCGTGAATGTCATCCTTGTTACGCCTCAAGTTCGAACCCATGTAAAGGTTTTTAGGCGTAACTAAATGCGGCTATCTAGATTATATATGGTCTAGAAACCCGTAATACTGGCTTTATCTGCCCTTACTGTGAGCTTCACTTGCAAAAAATTCTTTCATATGTTACACCCATTGGGAGTATTCATGACATAATTGGAGAATGCAAAATAAATTTTTGAAGAGGAAGAAATGACCCTACAACAGGAAGACCAACCGTCACTTTCAAGTGTGGTAAAGAGTGCTCTTTTTCAAAACTTGACATTGTAAAGACACTCCCATTTCTAGAAGTCACTGGAACGACGAAAAGACAAACAAAACATGTATTTTCATCGGACTTCAAAAATCAGATAAATTTACTCAAGTGAAAGTAGGCCTACTCTGCCACTTCCTCATGCATCAATGGTTAGGTGTGTTTATAACGGATTTAAATACTTTTGAACACGTTCACGCAAGTGTAAATATTCCGACATTTTATTCTGCATCAGTTCCTTTTTGTGGCAGATCTTTATTTTGGTTCAACTTTCCCCACTACCTGGTTCAACTTACCCCAAGCCCTACTATCAAAGCAAAACATATTCACAGATGACAACTTGCTAACTCATTCTATTCTTCTGCGTACCATTCCTCCCCGACCGTTCATCCTGTTTTAACAAAACCAAACAGAAAAATTACTATAAAGTGTTTCACACTTTAGCTTAACGTAATCGTAATGAGTAATTTTTCTGTTTGGTTTTGTTAAAACAGGATAAACGGTCAGGGAGGAATGGTACGCAGAAGCATAGAATGAGTTAGCAAGTTGTCATCTGTGAATATGTTTTGCTTTGATAGCAGGGCTTGCACAATCATCAAGTGATGTCCAAGTGAAACGAACGTGAATATTTGCTTATCAGATTAAAACCCGGTATGCATTTTCTCCACGCAATCAGTTACAGGTTGGAGCAATGGTGTGGCTAGTTGGGATCAAAGTATCGTGAATGTAGCATTGGAACTTTGGAGTGTTTCGTACTTTCGTATAAAAGAAGTCGTAAGAGATGAACTGTTAAGAGTGTCATAAAGAAGCAAGCGAATTTTGTTAATATGCTGTTCTGCAGCAGTCTTACGGTTATACAAATTTTATTCAGAACAGGGTAAGCTGGGTTAGTCATTAACTGTAATGTGTTTCGCGCTTTAGGTTAAAGCAACCGTAATGAGTAATTCCTTGTTTGGTTTTGTTGCAACAGGATAAATGTTCTGGAGGGTATGCTTTGATACTAGGGTTTGTACGGTCATCAAATGATGTTCAAGTGAAAGCAGACGTGGTCAGTTGCGTGAATATTTGCTTATCAGACCCAGTATGCATTTTCACCACGCAATCAGTCACAGGTTGGAGTAAAAGTGTGGCTAGTTTGGGCCAAGATATCGCGAATGAAGCATTTCAACTCTGAAGTGGTTCATACTTTCGTTTAAAATAAGTCGTAAGAGACGAAATGTTAACGATGGCATAAAGAAACAAGCAATCAAGGGTTTTGTACAAATCGACTTTTTTCGTTTTCAAAATAGGTACACGAAAACTCCGGTATAGATCAAGATGAAGTGAAAGAACAAGGTGAAAAGTCAACAGTTTATAGATTGTGTACTGCAGCGGAGATGGGCAAAATCGTGGCTGACGCGAGTGACGTAAAAATTTTGTTGCATCATCTTCTGTGTTGAGTTCACGTTGGTGGTGTATTTGCTTATCGCAATATCTTTTTTCTGTTGCAAAAATTACCGACCGTGATGAAAGTGCAATCAACGACGCAGAAGGGTTTAATCTGAGGGCGCGCCAGACTTGCCTTTTGCAACGCATCGCTGCATATTTTGTGACGTAAACGAAAAGTGTTACACCATCATCTGTCATGACATTGCAGGTGCGTATGACGCAATTGCGGTCGGCGTAAGTCGGTCGGCACCAGAGAGGTGAATGTTTGTTTATCGGATTAAAATGTGGCATGCTCTGACAATCAGTGACAGGTTATGATGTGCAGATAGTTGCACGTTATCTCTAAAATGTGAAATTAATAATGAAAAAAATTACCATAACGCAAAAAAATATATCAAAAAATATCACAAACACAAAATATATGAAAAATATAAAGAACACAAAAAATATTGAAATTATATGTCGGGGGTGAGGGAGGCTGAGGAAAACCCCTAGTTACCCGAACCCACCCAAAACCCGTACAATCCAGATCGAAAACCTCTCCTATTACTACTGGGCCCTTTGAAAGCAAAGTAGCACACTTACACATTACAGTTCTTGTTGAGGGCCTCTATAAAAGCAGAGTACTCACGCATCACAGTTGCTACTGGGGGTCTTTTGAAAGCAGAGTAGGCCTATTTACACATTACAGTTGCTGTTGGAGGCCCTTTCAAAGGCAGTGTATTTACGCATTGCAATGGTTACTTGGGGCCCAATTGAAAGCAGAGTAGCTGCACATTAAAATTGCTGTTGAGAACCCTATTCAAAGCAGAGTACTTATTTATGATCTGCTTCGGATTTATAATATTAGTGAACAATACATTTTTCACCAAAATGAGGAAAACTTACGCGCGAAACGCCTGGAGGGGGGCTATAAAAAGGGAAGGCGAGGCAAGTGCCTCGCTCGCCTCCCCTTAAACACACCACTGCATGCTACATATATCATATATACATCTTCAAGGAAGCAGCTTTAGGCCTACCTCAGCTAGATGTTAGGTTCCTTGCTGACAGCAACAGCTGGAATGTGAATGGAAAACCTAAAATCTGTTAGGTAGATGTTCAAGAGTATTGAGCCAGCTGGCTTCTGACAGTGTTCTTGCACAGTCTAGTTACTTTTTTCAATTGGGTTAAGAACCAAATTTCAAGCACCAAATTGCCTATTTCGAAGTCCATGTCATCTTGGTACAGGACAACATAATGTACCGACAGCTGCAGAAAATTTGTAGGGAGAAAGTTTGTTGAGGAATAGTTCTTTGGGCAAATTTGGGGAAATTCGGGCAAAATATCTTTAGCACCCCCAAACAATTGCCTGCTCCAACAGCTATGACTGGTATTAATAAAGTAACGGAAGTGTCAGAGGAGCCTCGACCGCAGGCATCCCACTGATAGAGATTTGTAATAAATTGCTATTTGCTATTGTGTAATGATTTCAATGACGCACTCACGTATCTTCCCTTTTCTAGTTTAAGATGCTGTGAAATCTGTTGTTTGATATATCATTTCATTGGAGGTGGCGTGCAATTTGTCACTTTTTTGTAAAATGGCCTGTAGGTCAAAAGTAGTGGGACCACACTGTCATATCAATTTAACCCACGCTTCTGTTTTCCAGGTAAACCTAAATCATAGTTAAAGCTCCAAAGTTTTGTTTCCCAGCTTCAATGGATCAAACAGTAGCATCAAGACACTCCGTGCAGAAGATGATCAAGATTGTAAGGCCCTATTTCGCGATGAAATCAGTTGTTCAAACTCCACGACAATTTCGGAGGGAAACGCTCCAACCAGACTCAGAATAAAGCACCTCCTGGACAAATTCAAAGAGACGGGAAGTGTACAGGATATAACATTAAAGGTCGCAGTGGCCGACCACGGTCAGTTAGGACAGAAATTCACATCGTGACTGTGAGACAATGTTTAGAGCAGTCTCCAAGGATACTCACAAGACGTTTGCCCCAGGAGACAGATCTTTCAAGGAGTTCAGTTATCCGCCTAATGCACCGGGATCTTACCCGTATAAGATGCAGATTTGACAACTTCAGACACGTGAAAACAAGGCCGCGAGACGTACCTAAGACAAACCATCAGTCGCGAATCGAAGACCAACCTGATTTCTTGACTTCATTTTTTCAGTGACAAAACAAATTTCCAGCTTATTGGTCACGTGAACAAACAGAATATGCGCTTCTGATCTCAGGTTCGCCCTCATGAGCATCGTGTATCGTTCACTTAGTGTGGAGAAAGTGACTGTTTCGTGCTCCTTGGATTTTAATGGGATTATCGGGCCATCCCGGTTCGAGGATGCTGATAGACGTACGGTAACTGCGAGCACAGAGCTATAGGCTACATTCAACTAATGAGAAGAAAATTAATCCTGGTACTGAGGCGGAAGAAAGGAATATACACACAGACACTTTGCTTTACCAACGGGTTAGAGCAACACCGTATTGTTCCAATGCTTACCTCAAACACCTCCGCCGTTATACTTCCCGAGATACAGGCTCATTTCCGGTCGTAAGAACCACCCTTGGCGTGCACATTCTCCAGATCTATCTCCTCTTCAGATTATTTTGACAAGGTCTATACTAACAATCCACAAACTATTGATGGACTCAAGAACAACATTCGTACATAGATCAGAATTCCCCGTACGATGTTTTTGTCATTACAAATTTCAATGTGCAAGTAGCCACAGCAATTCAGGACCGTAGTTTGGATCGGACAAATTATAAACTAATGAGCTGTACCCTACTTGCAAAATGGTGGTGTACGAAGAAAAACTTACACCGTACAAAGCTTACATGTCTGTCAGACAAGCATGTGGTAAGAAAACATACGAAGTATTCCTTTCAATAAAAAATACTATTTTATCAAAAACGTATACATCTTTTTGGACAACCTGCATAACACAAAAAGTGCCAAACCATGCATACATCACACATCGAGTGCATATCAGACAGGTGTATAGCCAAGTGCTAAAATCGGACAGATTTAACACATCACATGCTGAATGGGACAGATATGACTTGCAGAGTGTGCGTATTTAGCAGTTCGGTTTCGTTTATGCTTCTTGCTTTTTGTACTTTACCGGGAGTGTCATGAGCGATCAACGCCCTACGGTGCCCATCTCCGCTTGCTTGCACTGTGGAGGAAATTTGGCGCAAATCTACCCCAAGTAACAACCGAACCCTCTGAATTAGTACCCTTTTAAATTGCATAATTTTTCAACGCGTTGACTTTTTTTGCTCTTCTCTTCCACTTTTATTGATCAGTTACGAAGAAAATGTTTTTTGCATCTTGCTTTTCCCCAAAAAAGTCCAGGTCTGGTTCCGGCACTTCCCTCTCATGAAGTTACTGAATACGATTTTTGCCATAAAAAACTGCAGATCTTTTTCTGAGTTGATTAGATGTTAATGAAGTTGAAGACAGGATTTTTGATGGTACTTCGCTGGAGGTTATTGGCAGAAGAAGAGACGCTAAAGTTGAACTGATATGATTATAATGTTACTAAGTTGTGTCTTTGACAATAAGAGTAACGAAAAAATCGCAATATTAATTTGCATTTGCAATGACAGTAGATTAGAAAACATTGAGGTAAAGCTTGCATTTGAAGTGACAAATTTTGTACACAAATTTTTTACGTAATCTCACAGAGTAGGCTATATCGTGCAGTTTCACCTTTGCTTAGTAAACCGTCCACTGCATGTTCGTTTCAGCGCAAGTTTAATTCTCAAGTAGAGCGGTTTTTGAGTTTTATTGAGCTGTTTCAACACAACCATCTAAATTTGTCAGGAAAGAAACATGTTTCATGACATTGCATCAACTAATACTACTTCTTCCCAGGTTGGGTTGAAAACAGAAAAAAGCGTTGACGGTTACAGGTGTCTGAGTTTTCATCATATTTACAGTAAAAGAGTATATCAGCCTTGAAAACAAAAACAAATTTTTACAGAATTTGGAAATAATACCACCAGATGTATTAAAAAAGTGCGAACATTTGAAATCACAAGGTATTATTTTTCTTATGTTTTTTGATCAAAGTTCAAACGCATAAAAGTTTTTGGGAAAGATTTCCAAAAGTTGTCTGTTTTTCTCTTACGTGCTGTCACGCGCAAATGCGAACCTCAGGCGTCAACGATTTGCATGTTAAAAAGTAAAACAAAGAAAAACAGATAAAAGATGAAACAATAGCATGTAATTGAAACAAGAAAGCGGTTGGCAATCCACCAGGGCACGCTGCATTACAGCTCTGATTACATTGCATTTTTGTTACATCACGCTGTCAAAGAGCGATTGATATCCGTGTTTTGCAAAGTAAAACTGAAGAAAGGTCTTGCATGCGATTGCAGGAGAACATAAGTGCCATTACTCTTCCTCTTTATAGACAGCAAGTATTATACTCATTTCCATTTTTTGTTCAGCATGTAACATTTTCTCATGCAGGCAAACGCGAACTAAAGTGAGAATCAAATAGACGTGTGTCATTAATCTTAAGCTTAGTTTAAGTTTGCCGTAATGTTGAACCTCAATTGGAGTCTCCTTCTTTGCAAAAACATTTTCACCACAAGTGTTAAGAAAGCAACATAAATTTAAACTTTTATCAACCAGAAAATTTTACATAGTGTCTGAAAACAACTTTCCTAAATTAAAAATGTCGCGTGATATCTTCCAAAATTGCCTTTTTTACGGTTGGTTCCCCGACATCTGATCGTACTTTGACATACGGCACATCAAATTTTGGCTGTACTGAGTAATCGTCACAGTGGTCAAGTCGGCATCAATCAAAACTTTTCCGTGGACACACATCAACAGTGTTGGCTGAAATTAGAATGACAGAATGCTGCCTTGAGCGATCAAGTTCTGCTTAACTTTATAGTGAGATTCCAAGGGATCAGATGTCGAATATGTCTTGTTTGTCTTGATTCTATAACCACGAGGTCAGCAACGTAGCCCGGATACCGATTCGTTTGATGTTGCTCACGTAATGTGATTAGCGATTTGTGTAATTTACGGCAACATTTACCCGTACGGTTTACTTTAATCAATTCGCATTGGCGAGACGATTACAATCGACCTGACAACCGTCACTTGCGTTACGATGTTGCAAGGAATTGTTTTGTTTACACAAATGCTGGTCATTTCAGTTCGGTGGGGACAAGAATTGACAAACTTCGATAAGTTCAGAGATGATTTAAATAATTTTGATCATGTTTTATACTTCGTAGATGCTGCTTGAAAATTCCAAGGTTATGTAAAGCATATTTAAGTCGTTTCAGATGAACTAAACTTCATGTTAGAATCGAAGTCTACATTTAAAAAAAAAACATTAAGCCTTACTTTCGTATTATTTATCTGGGTCAACCACAGCGTCCAAGTTTAAATGAAGCATTTTTAAGAAACATATGAAATTGTGATTTTTGCTGTGATCAAAACTGTACCTAAAGCGATGATAAAGCAACAACATTTTGAAACACTGCGGGCTACTCCTGATGACGTTTGCTCGGGTTTTCATCAGTCACTAGGGTTCAAGATCTGAAACTGGTATTGCTAAGTTTAAATCAAATAAAACAATAATGTTTCTAACTGAATGTTTTCACCGCGCGGATAGTCCGATTTCACCTTTCTGGGAGCAAATACTTTGTTTTCAATTTTTGTGGTAAAACAGTAGACTGTCTTGAGCAACCAGGCGTTGTAAGTACAACGACCTGAATTTCCTTTAACATTTCCCCATCTTTCCACAGTGTATCATTCAATAGTTTTTTCATTGCTTAGATTAATTATTAAAATATTTTCCCAAGTCATACAACAAAATTGTGTTATTCACCTAAGACTGTGGACATCAACATTCCAGCCAAATCAAAGAAGTCACTTTACTTACGGCCAAAGAAAGCAGCAAATTTTGTTCAAAAATGCTGGAAACTCCGATTGTCTTGTTTCAATATAGCTTTGTTAACTGTTTTTGTACACCTTTGCTATCTCGATTATAGGAATAGAAAAAATTCTTAAGAATACCGTACGGTAAACTTGTTAGCTGTATGTGGCAGCACAAGCACACAGGAATTAATATGTTTAGTGAAGGGCAAGGTAAGCTGCTTCGAATAGTTTTATGAAATATGAGTTTGTAGACTCTTACATCAAGGCTGTTGTTATGGTGGTGAGAATTTGTTTAAAACGTGTTGTTAGTGCAGGTACTTTTCACATGAAATGCTATTTGATAGGAGCTAAATCGCGGTTGCCGATCTAGATCAGCGGCATTTTAAAGGGTTGCGTTTTGTAACGGTGATTTGTGTTCACTTTGGCAAAAGTAACGTAATTGAAAACAACATTTGCCAGGTGGAATTCAGTTTACCGGTTTGAAGTCAGTGTTTTTTGATTACTGATTTAATTTTGCTACTTCCACAGCAATCTGTAAGTTAAATCTAAATCTATGTTTCGGAAAGCATATTCAAGTGAAATTTAAAAACAGCTTAAAATTGTGCGACAATGCATAAAGTATGAGAGTCACCTTGAACTTGCTGCAGATATTGTGCGAAAATTAAGTGTGCTGACGTGAAAATCAAGAAGTGAAATATTGAGCGGATTCAGTTTGTGCCAAATTTGACAGTTGCAGTTAGCTGCTTCTAAGACGCTACACGCAATCAGACCAGATATTATATGCCACAAATATTACAGAAAGTATTGATACGCGCACTACAACAAAATGACTAACAAAAACCATCTAGGCGTTGACCAAGCCGTGGTTTATGTAGCCTTCTGATATTATACAGTAGGATTAAAAAAGTGTTCACAGATCATTGGTTAATGATGCAAAATGCGTGCGGCGCTCACCCTAGAAATATATTAGCCAAAGGCAAAAATTTTGCGAGGAAGAGAAAGGTTAATAGAAACAAGTACCAGAAAAAATTCGCTATCTTATTGTGCAATGACGGATCAGGTGAAACCAACAAAATTTATTATTGTTGAAAAACTTCACACAAAACTCAGCGTATTTTAGAGAAATGGCTATGACCCGTTTGTTGCACTCATGTTTACAATTTTAAGGACAGACACATTTATTCAGAGGATAACAAAGCGCTTTAGTTTGTCTGTTTCAACTATTTTTTACCCACTTGGACCTTGTTCATGCATTTTTCAGGTGATGCGTTAACTGATGCACGAAAGTGGTTGCGCTTCAGCGCGCATTGCGACAAATCGGATTTATCTGTGCAGTCACACCCTTGAATTTTACTTTCAAGAAAAGAAACGCATTCTTCACTTCGGTCGACCTCTGTTCGGCGAAAACCGGTAGAACACGAAAAAGGCAGTACATCGCAGTAACTAGTTAGGCCCTAATCATAAAAATATAATTAGTCACATACCTACCGCAGCCCACATCTACTAAAGAAGATATGAGTGCCACATATTGCCGCCCTGCTGGCAATGCTGCTCACAGGAAAAGGTCAATTTTTTTGAGCCCAGAGCGGCCACGTTCGATAAAGCAATATCAAATATAGGAGTAGATTTTTGTTGTTTTCAGTCACTGGTTCTTTTGCAGCAGTAGCAACGTTTTACACACACGTCACGCAAATAGAACACTTCGAAAAACAAGTTTTCAAAGATTAAGTTTCGGCATCAAGGATTCACTTTTGACGCAAATGGTCTTTTGGACTCATACGAGAAACCAGCTCGCATTGCCTAAATCTGCAGCTAAAGTTGACTAACGTTCAGTCAGCCACTTCATATTTTCAACGTGAGAAACGTTTGAACTCTTTCTGGCTTTTTTTCGGTGCCATATTTTGTATTCCGTAAAACAGCCTTGTTGAGCAAAGATCACGTGCGAACTAAAGCATTTGACCACGCCTACCTCTTAGCATTCATGCCTTTTCAGAAATCTTAATTCCTTCAGGTAAGTCTTCTTTATATTTAATTTCTGCTTTCTCTGACATTAAGTCAGCAAATATTGAGAGATGTCATTGATTCCCGTGGGAAACGTTATTTCGGTAGCTTACTTCTTTAACCTAGCAACCATCCGCGCTGTGCTTCTCGCATAGTGGTAGGGGATGAACCTTGTACAGCCTTCCATGTTATTGGATATTGATTTGCTGTTGTGTTTGGGCCATGCGCAAAATTAGAAGCTTGATGTTGCGTTGTCGAAATTAAGTTATCTCCAACTAGCGGGGCAAGTCTCAACACGAAGCGCTCAACAGAAACGAGGCTTATGGCTTTGTTCACAGTCAGGATTACTGAGAAAGCGAAAAGTATTCGAATGTCGATCTACAAATAAATTAATAAGCAATCAGCATCTTGGAAACATCAAATTGATGTAATTGGTTGAAGGCGAGGCTTATATTTCGATTTGTCAATTGTTTTTAAAAAGAGTTGTAAGAAGTAGCTTTTTGAAATATTTAAACTATCTATTTTGGAGAATATCTCGATCTTGACTATTTTCGCCAGCAGTATAACTTGCTTCATGTTCAGATAATGTTTAAAAATGGAATTGCGATTGTGGACGTGCTTGTCCTATCGAAACATTTCAAGCCTCCGCTAGATTCTACTATCTTTTCAGTTGCGAGCATGGCACAGGTTCCATCGAACAGCACATTGTACATTTACTGTTAAATTTTCTATAAATTTATTCGAAGTTATTCACTCTTCCGATTCCGAGTTTGCTTAGCAATGGTTGAAACAAACTTTATGCCGTCTTTATTTGTTGGCACGATTTGTACTTTGCCCAATGGGAAGGATCACAAAATCTTTCTTTCAAGCTAGCCTTATCTTCTTCCAAGAACCATGAGGCTATATTTGCTAACACTAATTTATACGTTTGTATTGTTTAACACCAACTGGTGCAGAAGCTTACTTTTCAATTTTGCATGAGGAGAGCAGCTCAAAGTAGAGCTCATACAACTTTTTGCATAATTTGCTGTTTAAACATCTTCTTTAAGTCCATCTGGGTTTCTTTGCCAGAGTGTAAAGAATAGTACTCATTTATCACTGTTGTTTGAAGCAGCTAGTTTTAAACCTGCATTATTATTATTTTTTTTGACTCGATTTCCGACTAAAACCATGTCCAAAACTTATTTTGAGTTCCTTACAAGTCAGCGGCTCCTAAACTTTTTTGAGCGCGACCCAAATCTGAATTTGCTGAACGCCTCGCGACCCATGCATCAAGCAACATATGATAAAAATAATCATTGTATGGATGATTTTTAACAGCAAGTTGCTAAGTTCGTTTTCACTGTCAGCAATCTACTCTTTTGTCCAGAACCTACGCTACAGACAGACAAAGACAAGCAGTGGTAACGGTGAAAATATGCAACCCAGGTTTAGATCGCCTCGGCGCGACCCATTTTTGACTCTTTGCGACCCATGTTTGGGTCGCGACTCGCGACCCATACTTTGGGAACCACTGTTATAAGTACTGAACGTTGCTGACATCATACACTAAATTTATGTTAATTTTGTACTGAAAGAATACAAAAAGAATTCGCACTTTATCTGAGACAAGTTGTCACCAGTGCGGGCCAGTGGTACCAGCTCCCCACCTAATGATAAATTTTTCAATGTGAAAATTACATTTTGTTTTTTTTTGCAGCATTTTTTACATTTTCTGCGTTTTAGCTTGATCTGGTTGTCGCTACAAGTAATGAACATTTTTGAAGTTTTTCGCTGAAAATTCGAAAAAAAACTTTGGAAGACAATGGAAAAAATGTGTTTCCCTGCACCTGTTTCACCAACAATCTTTGTTTCATTTCCACCATTTGGTTACGAGGTACTCGTTTTTTTCAGTCTCTTCAACCAAAAATCTTGGCGAGGCGCATGGTTTTAACAGAGTTTTTAAACATTTATGGTTGCATGTTTACAAGCATAACATTGATTTCACTTCTTTTGAGCCTATACAACGAGCAGAGCTATAGCTAAATACATCTGAGAGTTGTTAAACTAAAATTTGTAAAGTCTGCGGTTACAAATGTAATTTTTTTTAACTTGGAGCATGAACTCGACGTCTGCCCATAAACCACAGCATTCTTTGAACATGTACAGTATGTGCTTCAGGAGATTTAGAAATGACAAAGGCGTTTACAAATCTCCTTAACAAGGTATGTTATCGCTATGTCCGGGGCCGCAACCAGCTAATATTTCCGGGGAGGGAATGATTGTAAATTGTTGTTGTAGCCAACCTAACAACTAAATATGTTTTTGAAAATTTCGGGGGAGGCAATTGCCCAGTTGCCCCCTCCCTGGTTGCGGGCCTGGCTATATCTATGGTGCCATTGATGTATGCACCATAACGGCTTATTGAATGAGTGGAAGAGACAGTGTACCGGTATCCTCTCCATAGTTTTTACAAAGCTTGTCTGCAATCTAGGTGAACGTCTTGGAGAGCAAGTTGCCTTCAGACAAATCAGACATCGTCCTCACGGTTCCGCAGAATATAGATAGGTTTTATTTATTTGCAGAATACTTCTCATTGACGAACAATTGCATGTATGCAGAAATGTTGCTTTTTCAAAACTGAAAATAAGGATTATTCAACAGTAACTGGTCAAATGCAGCAATATTCTCGATTTTGTTGGATACAAGCTTCAGTGCTTTCTGCATTATGTGCGTGAGGTAAATAGTCGGAAATATTTCCATAATAGTCCAATTTTTTGTTGATAATGCGGAAAAACTAACAACAATCTGTTACTTAGGCTTCCTCATTGGTGGAAAGTAAAACATTGAGGAACATTCCAACTGATCAAAACATGCTTCCACTTGACAACTGTGAAAAACCATTCTGAAGCCGCGCAAAATAAAGCGCACATTGGTGCACTAACATTTGCTCCGGGGATCTCTAACGTAATTTATTCTAGAATCTAGTAGATAGCAAATTAAGTTGCACCCCAACAGTACTCAGACTAAGTTGCATCCCAACAGTACTCAGACTTATATTCAATTTTATGCTGTAGACATTAGTCGGAATATCACTATAGACATTAGTCGGATTTCCTTGTGAAACACTGTATTTTATTGGGTAATTATGACTTGCAAGATCTTCAAAACGTAAGTTACATTTAGGTGAGCAATGGCAGTTTTCTCCAAAAACTTTAAAATGTCCTGCATGCAGCTTTTCAATGGCCGTCCCGAAAATAAATTTGCGGTATGCTTTTAAGAATCAGTTAATTGTTCCAGAACAGAGAAAAACATCTTGGTGTAAGTTTTAATCAGAAACCGTGGAAATAATAAATTTCAAAAGGTTGTATTCAAATGTCATTGCAACTGCTTCTGTAAAACTGAATTAAAAACTAATGAGATTCACATGTGCCTCAATTATGTGCTGAACGCCAACGCACGACTTAGCTGGTCGATCATTTTATAGCCTGGGGGATAGGGGTTAAGTGGTCTTGGGTTGAGGCGGTGACAAACTGGATAAGATTAGAAGTTGCCAGGGTTTTTAACACCTTTGCAGGCTTCTCTGTATGGCGGAAGTGAATCTAAAAACCTCAGAAGTTTCAAGCGAAGTGGAACATATCACAACGCTGTAGCATCATCATATAGTAACTGAATTTGTCCTCGGACAGAGATAACAAACTATGCTAAAAGCAGCTTGAAGAGATTTCGTAGTTTATGTCAACACGTCCATTAACCGATGTGCTTAGTATACATTGGGTTTTACGAGCGTCCGTTTTTATCAAAAACAGTTAATTCGAAGGTAAAATGAGGCCACCTTTTTATAGTGTGTTTTTCTGATACACATAGCGCTTTGCTCGTGGTTGCTTATTTTAAAGGTAGCCCTTGCGAAGGATGCAAGTGCTTGCACTATACTCCAGCTTAACTCACAAAACAATATACTATCCTCGTTAAAATTACGGTCGCATTGTTTTTGCGGCATAACGACGCAATTTAATTATCGACGAACTGCATTGCTTCTAACTTTACGACAGTTTAGCCTCATGATTTTGTTTGACAGCCATTTGAGTGCGTGATTACGCTGTTACAACATTTTAATTTAATGACGATCTGATTCGTACGCTCGCTGTAAAGAACGCGCAATAAATTGTTCAATTATTCTCCTGCACAAACAGACTTTTATAACTTTAAACAGAGCCGTTAATCGCGGTTTAGTTTGGTTAGTCAGAGGAAATGAGGAGCATGCTTTACATTAGATGATTGGTTTTCCACGATCACTTTATGATCGGTTACTGCTTTAGGTTACGCGGCTGTGCTATGACGATAAAAATTTCAACAAACGCATATTGCGCACACGTGAGCCACATCACCAATTCAACATTGTTAAGTTTTTGTTTTCTTGGAAAAATCGAAAGCGTTATCATTCGGCACTTCAACAGCTGACGGTGTGGTTTTCCTGCGCACACTGCACATAACAAATTTTGGGCTTATATGCTCAAGTGAGTTAAACTTCATACTAAAAGAGATGTTGTTGTTGTCGTCAGTTTCAGGGAAAACTTTAAAGTCAAATGTACTGAGCATCATGAAAGAAGCTTCTCGACACCCACCACACGCCTGAAACCGAGATTTGTTTTAGTTCTGCCATCTTGGCGATTGGGCTGCATTGCTTACGTGGATGAGTTGTGTGATCGTTATCTTAAACGCAATGCAATGACTAGATCATCGTCTTCAGTCACAACAGCTTTGCCAGGTTACATTGCGTCCAAAAACAATAAGGATAATGGAAAATACCTACACTTTAAGCAACGCCAGTCATTCACGTATCTTGGTCGGTAATAAAACTGAATATCTTGCGAAAGATATTTTTTATAAACGTGGAATTCCTGTACGCCCGATACTTCGAGAAATATTTGTGTAAGTGTCTACTAAAAGAAACTTCACTTGAGAAACCCTTTATATTCGTTTAATGTAACGTGCGCTGTTTCAGTTGAGTACCGATCATTGGCGCTGACAAAATTGTTCGCTGCCGAGGTCGAGTATGCAAAGCAGCTTTATTGCCGTTACCACTGCAGCGTTGTATACCAACTGGAACCTCGAAGAGTTTGACTCGTAAATGAGAGCTGCTGTCAATCACAAACAACAGCACTCAACAGTTCACCTTCCCAAGCCATCACAATACACGGATGGAGCTTGCTACTGTTTACGTCAAAGGCATTGGGTTTACCGAGTCGTCCTTTTTCTCTTGTGAACAGAAAACTGTACGTTACAGTACCATTTACTTGACAATACTTTTACTGATGTCCTGTGCCTTGCACGAAATCTGTTCACCGAGATTACAAAAACCTGTTCAGTTTATTCACAAACTGCACACGTTTGTCTGCTACGTATACCTAACAGGTATGCTGCTTGCAAATCTGAAGTTACAGAACAGGAGGACGGAAAATGCAGAAATTCTTTTTTAAACCAGGAAGAAATACAATTGCTATTGCCAATTTGTTGATGAACTTAAGCCATTCTAACGTTAAAAATTTTACCGAGTTAAAACCTTTGTCAGTCTGAACCAAACACTGTTGAAATGTGGGAGTCGATGATTTTTGAAAAGGCGTTTTTTTCTGTAATAGGTTCATTAACCACCAAATGTTGTTTTCCTTGAAAACATTATGGTATGTTTTAATGATGTAATCAATCCAAAATGCATATACAATTTTGTGACAATTCGTACTTGGTCACAAATGACAAGACTTATCTATGCCATAAAGTCAGTGGAATTTTTAAGCTAATGACTCTTAGTTAAACGCTGCTTTCTCGTCTTTCAGCTCAGCCACAGGCGCGGTTTCCGAATCACTTTCTGTTTGTTCATGATCACAGAAACGCAGGTTCTAGCTCCTGCGCATTCGCAGGCAATATTTAGCATTGTCAGACTTTGTTTAGTATCTTGGGGACAATGAGGGTCCCGTTAATTAGGACTTGCCACAGTTTAACATGAGTCAGAGCGAATTTCTCTTGTGTTTCAGTCAAACATCAAACGCATTTTCGCCGCATAATGGCGCCAATACAAGACGTCTCGTGGGTCGTGGAGCGGCTGATGGACTTTCACATTCGGCAAGCTCTGCTGCTTACCATCAATGACAACATAAGAAGCATTTCATCGAGGTGATAAAGCCTTTTCGGAAAACCTTCTACACTTCTGGTATAATAAAATAAGACCGCTTCTCTGTTTTCAATGTCTCACTCTATAATGAAAAAGCAGTCTACATGCCATCTCATGTTGCAACTCATCTCCGCTGAAGCTGATTGTGCGTGGATAGGTCTCCTCTGCAGTCTGGGTCATGTCTATTACGCGCCAAATTGCAATTTTTTGGCGATAAAGCATTTGCTTTCCGTCTGGCTTGCTACTTAATGAATTGTATTGCAGCTGGGCCCGCAATTAATTTGAAGCGCCCTGATGCACCCATCATGTCTTCCTAAGTATGCGGCGTCAAATCAGGTCTTTGTCTGACACGATTTTTTCCAATTGGTGCCCCGTAATGCCTTACGCAGATTGGCACTTGATAGAAAGGAAAGGCAAGTGATCAACTCATAAGCAGTATTTTAGTTTGTTCAGTTACTTTTATTTTCCCATCAAGAACTTTTGTGCAACTCGTCAAGTAACAAGCCAGCCTAACATGAAAAATTAGTTACTGATGTTCTATTACTGTAGGTCATAAATAAATGATGTATCCCTGTTTTGTTGCAAATGAATTTTAAAAATTAACAGTGTTGTCGGGAACTCGGTGATTTGTTTCAAACTGTTTTTTTAAAGTAAATTAAGCAGTGTGCTTTAAAATATTACTGTTACTTTGGTACAGAAAGTTTTTGCTGTTTTTCAACTTTTCCTTTAGTGAGGTTTTCTAAATGCAAAAGTGTTTGAGTTTTTTTCTAAATGAGGCTTTCTAAATTTTCTAAATGCAAAAGTGTTTTCTAAAAAGTTTGAGGTTTCTAAAATTTTTCTGAGGTTTTCTAAATGCAAAAATGCAAAATAATTTCCTTTAGTGACGTTTTCTAAATGCAAAAGTGCTTTGCTCATCTCGTTCTTTGTGTAATTGGACAAAACACAAAACGGCACATGGACGATCCCAAAACAAATTTACGAGCAATGCGATTTTTCAGCCGTGATCGATGACCAAATGATAGGAAATGACTGACAAATTTTTCAGAGGTGATAGAGAACAAAATGAAAATTTTAGATGTACATGCCCAAATAAGAAACCATAAACGTTGATACGAAAAAAAAACATTGTGAAGAATAAACTGCGCTTTGTCTAAATGATGTCATAGCAGTAAAAATAAATTCCGCTTGTGAAAAAAGCGTGAAGGCGCTTTTGAGAAGCACGTCGTTGTAAAATTACTTAATTTTAAAAAGATCTCCGTGTCTATTGTACTCATATTTAAGATAGAAAGCGATTTGCAAAGTTTAATTTTGAGATTCTGCCAATTATCTAATTACAGGTATGACTAGCTTGCTGCAAATACATACATCATAAAGTTCTGAACTCAAATCGTAACGATAACAACATGTAGCAGAAACACATTTGAAGTCATTTTTCACCAGATTTTTCCTTCCGTAAATACTCAACATTCGCTTCCGCGCTGCGTAAATATAACAATGCAAATTTGTGCTTTGACGTAAAATCAGATTGCTGTCTATAGAGTTGTCTACAATCTACATCATCACGCACTTTAAAAAAGAACAACGTTTTCATCATAGCAGAGACTCAGCTCTTAATTTACGTCCAGTAGAGAACGCAAAATTGGAGATTTGATGATCGTCAAGAAAAACAATTTGGCTGCAATCATCAGTGCTGCTATCATGCAATCTCAGAGAACTCATAAACTACTAAAAACGTGACGCAAGTGGTTTGACGTTATAGGTGAGCTCTTAAGGGAACCCACTTCACGCATCTTGTTCGTCAGCGAGAAAAATAGATTTTTGGCTGAAAGTGTGTTGCCTATCCACTTCAAAATTCATTGCGACTGCAAACATTTTGCTAAAGCACGCAGTCATTGCATTGTTGCAAATCACAGTTTACCTCTGTTGAAGAAACGTAATCAACTAAAAAACAACAGTGTATTTGCTCAACTGATAGTGCGCACTTGAATACTTTTTCCAAGAAAATTAAATTGGATATCGAAAGAGATGAATGCCCCTCACGGTGCGCTCTGCAGCATTTTCAAATGAGCGATGAAACTCTGTGTTGGCTTCATTCTTTTCCAAAACAATAAACGTACCTCCAGCCGTGTGCAAAGAAATTACTGGTGGAATAAAATATCCGATTCAGTACACCAGCAACTCGTGTGACGACCTCCGTCAGGGGGTGATTTACGCTTTGCAAGCACAGCGAGCAAACAAACAGAAACAAAATCAGCGATACTTCTGCCCAGCCGTATCAGTTCTAGACTGTGTGTCTTAAGTTAAGGAACTTAGCTGTTGCGGAAAGAGATCAGACTATTGATCATTTGTGAGGAAACATAAATTGACAAGAGTACTTCCGAGAAAATGGAAACAGAAAAACCTCTTGATCTAAAAATATTTGAACTCAGTTCAGGTTGGTTCAACATAACTTGTTTGTATTTCACTTAAACTTTTAAAAATTATTTTAACGTTCAACCGAAAAAAAGTTAAGTACTGGTGTCTTCATCAGCGTGAATTAAAAGTTGCACACCTGTTCGGGGAGAAAGGAGACAACAAGGTTTACACTTATTTATCAGAGCATTAATTCAGTGGTACATCTAGTTTTCGCCTGCAGTTGCGATCGTCAAGCACTAATGTGCACAACGTGAACATAGGTTGATCGAAATCTAACCCGACAGAAAACGCTAAACCTTATCATAACGCAGAGCAAGGTGACGGCGTCTCCCTAGCTGTTTCATTTCGCTGCCGTAGACTGTCCGGTTGACATCCCTCATCGAGGTCCCTTGGATAAGTTCGGCTTGGCTGCGTTGGTTTTACGGGCTTCTGAGCTCTGTTTAGCTTAAATTTGGTCTTGTGCCGACATGTTGTCATGGTTTCATTTCTTTTGTTAATACTTTTGCAATGGTCGCCTAGAACAATAATTTGTTTTTCTGTAAGGCACTGGTTGCACGCTCTTGTACACTTGCGTTTTACTGCAAAAAATTCAGTACTGCAGTCAGCTTATCACTTTTTTAGCACTCAAATCAATTTTAAAAGTTGAGTCAAGTCGTCGCAACGTTTGTTTCTGAAGCAAAAAGTGTGCTCATTGTACCATTCCATGTGGCTTCTCCTGTAGTGAATGCTGCATTGATGGCGAGTCAGTGGCAGTACTGCGCGTAAACCGTTTCTTTACTCTCACCCAATAACGCCGAGCACGAGGCTGGATAGGCCACAAATAGCGCTGTTCAAGTCTTCGGTTTGGCCCGACCCGGAATCGAACTCAGCCTATCAGCTTTGGTGGCGCGGGTTCAACCAACTAAACCACGACCTTTGTAAAAATGGAAACACAAGAAGCAAAAGCATGCCAGCCAATATGCCGACAAAGGGTAAATTTAAGCTAACCAAAGTTCAGCAACCCGAAAAATAAATGCAGCCCAACCGAATTTTATCCAAGGGCTCTCGATAATGAAGGCAAACTGGACAGTCTACCATACATTGAACAATTGCTACAGTAGCGACATGAGCAACGAGGACGACAGCCGTCATTTTCTGGCTGATGACGCCATTTGACCTTTTCTGTGGCGTTAGATTTGGAGTATCTTATATTAATATTTTGTAGGTTGGCGCCTATCGATTGCAGTTGCGCGTAAAACCTAGGCCGTACCACTAAATAAAAACCCTGGTTCTGACAAATATGTGTAAGACGCTCAGCTATCAATGGTCGAGCACTTTTCGGCAACACCTTCGTCTGAGTTATTAAAGTGAAACAATTTTTATACATTGTTCACCAAAAAAATCTAAGAACTTGCAATTTTCCAAAGATAGTCCTGTTGTGCTATAACTTGCATAAATTCCACTCAGAGAGTTTTGTTAAAAAAATAAAAAACAAACAGAAGCAATCTATGTTTGCTATGAACTCGAACGTAAAAATCACAAACTTCTTGTCAGGAATACACTTTGGAAAAGATGACAGCAACAAGGCAGCTGAAGAAACGGGTGACGGCGAGAGTGCAAGCGTCGAGTCACGGTCAACATCAGCCTCGTCCAGGCCAGGACCGAAGAAAGGCAAACGGCGCTCCAGAACAACGTTCGACCCGCATCAAATAAACGAACTTGAAAAAGTTTTCAGTACGACGCATTATCCTGACATTGGCACCAGAGACAAGCTAGCTACCAAGATCAATCTCCCAGAGGCTCGAATTCAAGTAAATGTTTGTGCAAAAGTTTTTATGTTTTAATCCTGGAAGCTTTGGTAATGCAGGTCAATCAGCTTCTCCACTTAGTAATTAATACCGGATTTAACAAAGAAACAGTTGTCTAGTTCATGTAGGGTTGACAAGCCTACAGATGCCTCTGTGGAATATGAATCAAAAGTTCTAGTTGCAAATAATTCTTTTGAAATATACCGTATACTTCCACATCAAGATTTTTGTTTTTCGTAAAATAAGGTGGTAGAAAATTAAAAAATTCCATCGTGTTTTTCCAGATCTGGTTTCAAAACCGACGAGCAAAATGGAGAAAATCGGAAAAATTGAGCAAGTTTGGTGGTTTGCAAGATTTGACCGAAGTTGACGTAGTTCCTGCTCCTAAACCGGATTACATTGTAAAATCCAAGGTAATTTTCAGCTAGAAGTTACTACAGGATGAATTATGACAAACAAAGCATAGAAGTGCAGCAGCTTTTTTGTGCATACAAAGAATGTCAAGCTCTAAAGAATTTTGTAAGAATAAATAAAACAATATTGTTTTTGGATGAAACATGGTACAAAAAAGAATGTACAAAGGAGCTTTAGGACTTCTAAAAATGATGCAGCTAGTTTGCTTTGTGCTACGCAACATTAGTAAATAAGCTCTTCCTATAGTTCATGTTCCTTGGTTTTGCTTGCCACGTTAAGTTAAACATGGTAGCCACAATTTATGTCATTTTCTCACAGGACGAAGCATCCGATTCAACACCGCCATCTTGTGCACACTTTTACCCATCACCTGATGACATCGCCATGTCTCCGTATGGAGACAGCCTTGAAAACACTCCCCGCTTACCTTACCGTAAAAACGGTGAGCTTAATCGCAACAACTATCCTTTCTTGAATCCTTTATCGCCTCCTGCATTGTCACTGTTCCAGCAGTTCCCCGTAGCAGCAATGCTGTCCATGGGTGTTCCACCGACTATGATACCTTTGGCGGCGCTTACTTTGTCAGGCATGCTGCCGGAAACTTCCTTCCCGTCGCTTTTTCCTCCAAAAGCAACATCTCCATTAGTTCCGTCGTCTTCAACATCCTCGCTTTTGTTTCCGGGAGGGACAATCGATGAATCTCTGCCGAGACAAGGAGCGGTTTTCAACTACCAGCACCAGCTGAAATAAACATGGACAACTGCAGAAGAAAACTCTTAACGGATACTGACGGAAGTCAAGAAAATAGTAAACTACATAAAAAATTGCGAGCATGGCAAAAAATAATAATGCTTAAATAGTCGATTGATAAGGCATATGGAGTAGAAGCAGTTAGAAATATCACCAGGCGTCCAAGTCAACAAATCTTGCAACAGAACCAATTGTGATTTAGGCAGCAATTTGGCAAAGCAGCTTTCAATTTAACAAATATCACAGCAATTTATTAATGTTAAATTTTGTTTTGGTTCACCACAACCAGTTTAAATGAAATACGCAATCGCATGGGTTACGTTTTCTCGCGTCGGCCTAAGTACTTTACGGCCTGGGTACTGTAAGTTCACTCTTTTGCGGTACTTACTAACTATCACTGAACTCATCTTTTTTGTCTACAAGTCTGTGTATTGGTTTGCTAAAGATAACTGAGTACGCAATCTTTTCGCCAATCAAAAATATTTCGTCCAACCTCCACGCCAAACCAGGGTATCGTTGCATAGCTTGCATTGTAATGCTTTGCTTGTTTCTTTTTCGCCACTTACCTGCAAGATGCCTCCTTTTTTACGATCTAGTTTTTACTCGGGTTAAGACTAAAAGGTCACATTTGTCCACCAATCTTCTTCGTGACAAATCTCTCCTTGCAGATCCAACGAACAAAGTGTATGCTGAATCATTCAACCGTGATAAGAGGCTCATTGTTTGTATTTCAGATACGCAATACTTTGTGTAACCAATCGCGGTACAAACTGTTTTGTGTGTGACACATGTTCGTGATTTGTTGGAATTTTTGTTGTATTTACAAATAAATTGCTATTTTCCCAATTTTTCACACGTCGCAGTTTGTCGACTTGCTCTACTCTTTTTACTCTCGCTTATTGTTCATAGTTATTAAAAAATAGCTTTAAATTCTTGTGTTTACAGTCATCTAAGACAGTAGAGAACGGGATTTATAAAATTGAGTAATTCAAAACAAGCACGTTGAGAATTCAAGTCAAGGGCGTCAAGAATCTTTTTCTAGCGCAGAAAGAAATACAGTTTGGGAGATGTGACAAGTTATTATTTTGAGGATTTTGCGAATTGATTCCTACCTTCATTGGTCTTTGTGTGATGCAATCGGATATGGTCACCCACACGATAACTGTAGAAGCACGTGTGCTTTAGTATATGTCATCCTGACAACGAAGTTTTCTCACTTCAAACATCTATCTGCAATCACGGGTTTCAGAAGTATAGCAGGCGTTAGCCAATCACGCACCAGAAGGTCACAGCAAGCGCAAGACATTTTAGGAGTAGCGTAATGCTTAAAAAATTTCGACTTTGAAATTAACAAAACCTACCCCTTAAAGTTGCGTAGTCGTGCTTAGCCATGTATAATCAACTTCGCAGTTATCTAAATGTATCCTATGCACAGCGAAGTTTCTTTGCTAATGTTAATGGTTTGTTCATGCATTTCTGTGACCCAAATCACGAAATAGCACAACTGCAACAAGAGGAAAAAGAATAACATCAAGGAGCAGAAATTAATTGCACACTGATGTGAATGTAAAAACATCAAAAAGTTCAGGTTTGGTAAATTGATGCTCTCTACAATAACATATTTGAATCACAAAGGGTTTGAAGTTTTGCAATGCAAAGCTGAGTGCAGAGC
>Ga0210059_1003546_pt1 | contig 25015 bp, 14 predicted proteins | sample Ectturendosymbi2_FD_188042 | JGI IMG/M metagenome (GOLD analysis project Ga0210059, IMG submission 188042) | Ecteinascidia turbinata endosymbiont from Florida, USA - Sample 2 (SPAdes) (version 2) | ecosystem: Host-associated > Tunicates > Ascidians > Unclassified | place: Key West, Florida... | reverse complement strand
AACGTGGTGATTGGCCCAAGGCATTGGTGACGGACACATTTGCCGACAGAGACAATATTGTACGAAGGGTTCGAGTGCGGACTGCCAATTCTTCGTTCATGCGTGATGTGAGAAAACTCTGCCTTTTAGAGGCGATAGAATAATCAGGTGCTGAGCGAACCTTTGTTTTCGCTGTTTGCATTTGTGCAGTGATGTTACGTTTCTTCCGAATCTTCCTTCTCGAAGCAACGAGTGCTTATCGATCGATCAATGCAGCAGCGTGTCTTTCTGCAACTGTTAGCACATGCGGATGTGTCATGTTAGGTGTCATCGCATGTGATTTTTCGATAAGACTTCTGCGTTGCAACTATTTTTTGTCGCAGTCGCAATACAGCGTCTCTTTACTTAAGTCTGTATTACAGTAGTAATATAGTGATTTCGCGCAGGGCGTTCAAGTGATGTGAAATTCCTCGAGAATTGGTTATTTCTTGTGTACAAGTGGTTAGTATTCTGTTCTCACGTTTCTAAGTATGTTAAAATGATTTCGCTTTTCACAGCTTTATTCATTTTGGGGCCGGTATGTAACGTTCGCAGAATCGTTGTGTATCTTTGCTTGCCTGTAGCCCTAGCGTTACGTTTTTCCCTAATTGTGTTAATTGTGGTGACTAGGCCTCGAGTAATTGACGGGCCACGTTTTGTGTTTAATTCCGCATACCTTGGCGAATGTTGTTTTTTCCGAGTGATTGGAACGTTGAAGAGTGTCAGTATACGAATTGAGGACTGAGAGGTGGTCCTTTAGTTTTGGAAGACGTATAGGTCTTTGCAGCACAAGGCTGATATAGCATAAGGCTATTTATAATACAGGCTGGGTTTAAGCATAAGGCTGGGTTTCATAATTTTCGCTAATCACGTTTTGTTGGCCAAGTTTGTGGGCTCGTCGAATTGAAGTAACGTGAATTAACGAATTTTGTGGGTGTCTGTTTTCTTGATGTGGACCTGTCAGTCAGGAAGCTAGACTGCGAGTTTTAAGTAAAAATATCATGTATTACCGGCAAGCATTTCGAGAAGCTGAAGCGTAAAGTGAAAACTTGCATACATTTTATAACACTTTGAACATTTGCTCGGTGTGCAACATCAGCGGACTTCTACACAGATTTCAGGCATAAGGTCGTCCATTGCAAAGCTTCAAAGTTTTACGTCAATGAACGGAAGCATTTCAGCGGTCTGTTTGCTGGACAGCGACCTGAAGTGGAACCTGGTTTTCTTTTGCCCACTTGGTCATGGCCCGGATTATATATTCCGATTGCGGATTGCTGGTGCCTTGAAGCATCATGAGAATTTCATTCAATGTTTCCCTGAAAACAAAGCAATTGACACGTCACAAACGTTTGAAGAGGAAATCAAAACAATTGCTTAAGTCAAGCCAGATACTTGTCTCAGTGTCTTGCTTATAAACATTCTTTCCCTAATTTTTCTAAGCTTTCTTTGTTGTATTGTCTTTAATTTTTCTTTGACAAAGCCTTGTTCCTGAGACTAAGGAACTTCGAAATGTTGATACATCGAGCTCAGTGCTGGCCATGGTAACATTGACAAAAAGGATAAAACATACTCTTTCCAAGATGTTTTAGCTTAACACAATGCTTGGCAGAAACTAGCTTAACACAATGCTTGGCAGAAACTAACAGTTAAAATTTGCATGTTGTGTAGCTGATTTTCATTTCCGTAACTTGGTAGTTCAGTTTTGTGCAGAATGCAAAGCTTTTGTACGTATAGTATCGTATTATCGATCATAAACATTTGAGATCAGAACAAATCTTTTTTTGGCTAATTTGGGATCTCGCGATGCTTGCAGTGCCTCCTTGTGCCGTCTGAATTCCTGACGTCAGTTGTACTGTACATAGTACCAGCATTGCAACAAGCAATATGGGAACGGATAATTCACCTATTGTTGATAAGTGAATTTTCAGCTAAAAGCTTGGTCACTTCTTAGCCATTTGTTCGTGATGATCTAGGCATTTCTAGCCATTATTTGTGGGCAATTAGCCATTTCTAAAAGGTATTGGTCACACTGTTCAAATCACACCAAGTGTCAATCGGAGCGTTTCCACTAATGCTTTATCGAGTTTGGAATGCAACATCACCTTTTTATTAAATTACCAAATTGCAAAGGCGTTTGCTCACTAACTAACAAGTTCAGAGTTAAACCGTGGTTCGTCCAGCACAACCTCAAAACAGGGGTTTTTAACTTGCGTGGATAGCGGCGTTGAGCGTCTGGGAAGATAGAAAAGCTAGTGACAGTCTCTAACGGAGTAACGGGAACGCATCAAATCACGGCCGCAGCTGAATGTCCCACCTCGGCTCGTTTCCTTTGACAATCATCATGAACACCCCCACGCACGCCCCCCTCTTTCCGTCCCAAAAAGTGGGGTTGCGATCAATGCGCTCGAGGACGTCGAACGCCTTGGCTGACACGTAGAACTGGCGCGTCTGCAACAGAAGTAAACTTTCTTGTGAGGTGACCTCGAACACGTGACCTTGTCCAGTTGCCACTTTTGTTATGGCTGGCAATGGAGGTAAAACGGTTTAAGTCTGAAGATAGCGGGTCATGCTACATGCGCCAAATGTAGTGAAGTTAAATAAAAGCAGCAAAGGTCACTTTTCACAAAAATGCACGATTCACATTAAATAGTTTTTTTTAAGGCGTTTTAGGGACCCGATTCGGGTCCCTAGAATCAGAGAACATTATCATCGGGTCCCTAAAATCAGAAAATCGGGTTCCTAGAATCAGATAAATCGGGTCCCTACAGATCCATACCGGGTACCTAACATTTTTCTTAAAAAAAACTGCATTAAATGTTACTGATTGTATACATGACTGCTAATTCACATAAATGTGGCCAAAATAAAAATTCCAGCGTCGTTTATACCTCTGCAAACTTGGACACGGCTCTCAAAAGAAACACAGGCCCAAAATGTTGTTGCGGGCCTTGTACCGTGTGTTGACATAAGGCACGCGAAGTTTACCTGATAGCAACATCATTTAAAACCTCTGTAGCTAGTCACTCAAGCTGGGTTTCAACCACACCAAGCTGCTGACCTTGTAGCAATCATTGGCGATCATTTGCAGCAAGCTGTAAGACTCTGCCGGCGTCTCCATTTTCAAGTACATCTCCCACGCCAGGTGTGGCTGTTTATTCATGATATCTACGATCACATTATATATATGCACGCTTGCGCAACTGTTGCTAACCCAAAAAGAAGCATAGAAATTCATGCGCTAAGAAGAAATTTACCACACACAGTCGGGTAGCACGAGCCTGTGCCACTAAACATGTGGCAAATGTGGCAGGAGACATAATCACAAGTAGAGTTTTTTCAAAGGTTTGACCTTGGTGGCCGCTAAGACATTTTAAGTGACCGCAACGATTTTATCTAAATACCGAGATGGTCGTAAAACAAGGTTTTAATGCATTCTGGTGGCGGTCGTAAAGCAACATTCTACTCTATTTTGAGAGATCGTTGGAAAAATTTGAGAGACCGTTTCAGTCCTATAAACACCTTAAAAACACTAATCACGAGCACTGGTAAAGGTCAAATTTCTTTTTTTTTTTCAGTCGTAGATTCGGTGAGTGTGCGAATTTCGCTTTCGTCTTTATTTTTCCGGACGGGGGACATGACTTATATTGCTAAGCCCTATGATCGAGCACGTCACCAGTGGGGGGGCATAGCCCCGCCCCCGTTTGCAGTTGGTGAGCCGTTATTAGGGATTGTAGACTTTTTCTTATTGTTCGTGGGATGTGGCTCCACGTTTTCTGCTTGATCCATACAACAACCAAAACTTAGCCATGCGCTTGCCTGTGAGGCAAACACGATAATAGTTGAGTCACAGCAGTGACCCACACAAGCGAATCATATCGCAATTTATTTGCACAAGAAAACTAATTTTCGTGCCTTGCTGCAAAGCTAGAGCTCGTCTTGTTGAGGCAAACACGAATAGCAACGAAATGAGCGTGTAGCACCTCCACAGGTTTCTAAATGCAGGTTTGTCGTTTGCAGTACGTATTTCAAATCAACGAAAAACTATAAAATGAAAGGAAAGCACTTGCAGCCACAAGTTCTTTTTGTCACTATATTGCTGGCTAACAACCAACACAAGCTCGCCAAAACCTTGAGCTACAACTGGAATGGCAACTTTAGCTTGACAAAGCTTACAACATCTTGCAAGCCAGCTGATGTAGACGAAGTCTCTTTTAATCTTCTCACTCTGAACCAACCTAAAAATCTGAATCAAAATATGGTCCGTTGTGAAAAAACAAAATAATATCGAGTCAGGTGTCGTTTCTACGTTATGCTCAGCTAGAAATTTGCTGAAACACAGTACACTAGGAAATTAATAAAAATGTACAATGTGAAACAAAAGTGAAAAAACACAGCTTCAAATGCAGCCGGGCACGAGATGGCAAACACCAACCGCAATGACTTGCTTACACTGCTCTGTCTTTGGATCCAGTCACTCAAGCCCAAACCAATGTGCACCATCGTCAAACTACTGCAGGATACGCAGCAAGCATACTACACTGGCGAAGGCAATGCAGTGGCTTTTTCTTGCTTGTCGTGAACGGTGGCTGAAACTCAAGCCGGAAGTACCAGAAAGCGTTACGTGCATGGATATAAGAAAAATTATCCTTCTGGCAGGTCATATGCTTTACTTTAGCTAGACAGCTATGCGTCGCTCACCCCCTACGACAAAAATTAGCCCTACTGATGATAAAAGTGTTTTTTATTTTTGCTTGACTCTACAGTTTCGCGGCATTCATCAACCTTTGGATGTGAAATATGCCGATATCACCAAGTAAACGACGACTGCAGCTTTACTACTGACAAATACACCTTTAGCGGAGTTTCGATTAAAATATTGAAGAATATGCATAAGGACGGCAAACCCTGTCAATATGCAAAGAAACATTTGAGCAGAATGGAGCAAGGCCATCTACGAAAAGGTTCGAAAGAAATATTAAGGTGCGAAAAACTCACAACAAGAGTGACTTGTGACTTTGATCCTGAACGAGCAGAAAACCAAAGTCGCAACTACAGTAAAAGAGTTGTCAATCCGTTGTTTTGGTAAAGGAAACAATTTTCCGCGATTAACATCACTGCAAGCCGGGGGCAGCCATCTTGCGCTGGACTTCGTCTCAACCAACACATCGTTTGGGCGACAGAAGCGCGTCGTCAATCCATCGGTAAGTTCAAAACTAGTCACGCTCAGTTAGAATGTGTCGGTAGTACAAACTTTCTTTCGTCATGAATTTATACCGAGGAGGAGAGAAAACTTGCACACGATCCGGATCATGTTGAGCGCGTTTTTTTTCTCAACGCAGATTTTTAAGCGTTCGCCAAAAAAATTGCAAAAAATCGAAGAGTGGATATGAGTCGCAACGACTACATAAAAAGACGCTTTGAAACGCAGAAAAGAAAGCAAACAGTTCGGTTTTTATCGTGAGCAAGACTTCTCTGTTTCAAAGGAGATTTTGCGAGAGGAAAACAAACATCACTCACGTCTTCCGCGTCTTTGAAGTTGCCACAAGCAGCTTTTGCTTGTGCGAAGTTGAAATTGTACACGTCATCGTTGTAAAGATAACCCTGTTAATAAATTTGAAAGAAACATTAACGCTTTTTAATTTGCATCTGATCGATAAACCTTACCAGATACAATTATCGCACTGTTAACAGAAGCTAAGCAACACGCTTCTGTGCGGACAAAAGTGTCTCGACATTGTCACTAGCAGAGCTTTTCTAAGGTGTTTTGACAGACCGAAACAGACTCTCAAAATACAGCAGAACCTTGCTTTACAACCATCTCGGTATTTAGATAAACTTGTTGCGGTCTCTTAAAATGTCTCCACAGTCAAACCTCAAACAAAACCCTGGTCACCAGCTGGATTTATTTTTTCGGTCACAGACCGACTTTTTTGTATGACCGAAAAAAATTCAGTCAGTTCGGTCATAAACGTCTGAAAAGGTAGGCTAGTAAATACTGTTAACGGATTTTAATACCATTACGGGACAAACGACCGAAATGCCTCAGCAGCAAAAAGCGTTGGTCACCAGCACCATGATGAGAATGATTTCGCTTTTGCGACCAGCAAACGCTTTTTTTATGATCGCATGCAATGGATTTGTTTAACGATCATTGGCAGCAGGCCGAAGCCTGAATAATGCTTTTTGTGGGACCGGTTGTGGTGAACGCTCTTGCCCAGGGACCGCTATGGCGAGTCGCTCAGTGATCGGAACACCCAACTTTCCGATTGGGAGGCGGACTACCTAACCACTGCGTTCATCGCCGCCCAGCAGGAAGTCCTGGCGTCGCGGCATAAGTAAACAGTTTTGAAGGCCCTTACGTTCTTCAGCATTTCATACACCAATCAAGCAACGGCGCGTGTTAGTCTCAACGAGGCTGCGTCGCATGTTTACTCACACTTTAAGATCGCACACGAGCGGACTGCGACACGCAGACGCAACTGCTCCTGGTCCGGAATGGAAGCGGGGTCTCGATTCACGGTGAGAACTGACCTTTCGCTTTCTGTGATATCAACAGAGATGCGATGCAATTTTGATTGTAAATTTGTAGACTTTTTACAGATCGTTTCCAGACTTTTTCCCGGACTCTCTCCAGACTTAAACTTTTCCGAATGACGTACACAAGTCCGGGGATATTTTTTCGTTGAGACATTTCGATCATTTTTTCCATGATAATACAGTATTAAAACTCGCTGTAACAATATTCACTAGCCTACCTTTTCAGACATCATGACCGAATTGACTTAATTTTGAGCGGTCATTTAAAAGAAATCGGTCTATGACCGAAAGAAAACCCAGCCCAGGTCAAATACAGGCACTATAGTTGTTAACATGATGAAAGTAAAATTATCAGTCTTGAACAAAATATTATGAAAACGCATGTCAAAAGATTAAGTCTGGAAAATTATTTTCTTTTTTCATACTAAAAGACCAAAAAAAATTTCCCAGGCTTTTCCACGCTGGAAAATGACCAAACTTTTTTCCATAGTTTTGCATACTCCATGGAAACCTTGTATCAATTCATTTCCACGACATTTTCAGTGCCTGAACTTAAGTTTGCCCCTAGCTCTTTTAGCTTCAACGATGCACGGCGCAATTTTGACTGTCCGTGTCTACCGCAGCATTCGGTCGTAAGCAAGATCATGCGAGGGTGAGGGAGCAGTATAATACGTCATCAACGTGCGTTTATGATACGTCGCAAACGTAATCGCTAACTACAAATGATATTGTCCGCATATGTGCATGTTTTCAAAAATTGCAGCCGACAGTGCTATTTGTTCCTGTAAATAACGCAACATATCCGCAACTGAAATTAAGTCCTGCAATGAAGTTCTACAGTCAGGGGCGTAACGAGGGGGGAAAAGGTGGGCGCAATTTCCCGGGCGCCGAATCACTATCGGGGCGCCAAATCACTGCGGGGGCGCCGAAAAGTCCCAACAATGTCACAAGTACTTTCCTCAATACAGTGCATTTGCTTCCGAAAGTCCTCAGGTTCGAACATGGGGGTCTAAACTTGCTTCTTGACCAGGGCGCCATCTAACCTCGTTACGCCCCTGTCTAGAGTACAGGCTTAACACAGGCTCTTTCTAACAATTACGCTCCGTACAACGTTTAACCACCACTGCCAAGGTGTACAGAAGACCGTCGAAAAGACGTTTTGGGCAGAACCCCTGTCTGATTTCTTACAAACGATTTCACAGACTGTGTGGCTGCAGGCGTGGGTTTAGTTGAAACTACAGGAGTGCAGAGGGAGTTGCGTCTGACTGGCAACATGAACATCTTACAGCAGTGTTCACGGGCTGGAAAATTATTTGCAAAAACATTATTTGTTTCGGCTTCCCTGCTTGTGTCATAAATGAAATATTTTAGAAAGTCGGCAATAAGCTCGGTGTCGTAAGGTTGCTCAAGCACTCAAGTCGTAAGGTTGCTCAAGTCGTAAGGTTACCCATCATGCTCATGACTTTGTTACCGCAACTGCGTTCAAGAAGAAGAAAACTTCAAAACAGCCGCCGCTTTAATATGTGTATAGGAGCGAGTCACTCAGCAATCCACGACATGAACCCAATGATGAGCAGGGTTGTCCATGGGACACATTTATCGGTCCCGTCCCATCCCCATAGCAATTTATGCCTGTTCCATCCCATGGGATTCCCGTTACATTATTATAATATTAATATGGAATACAATTCAATCAAAATTATTAAATTTATGAAAGTTTAGGTTTAGTATCTACCAAATAGGACTACATGTACAAAGAGACATGCAAAACGACAAAATTTTTTGACTTTAAATTTCAGAAGTATAGTCTAAGTATGACAATTCAGTAACATTCTGACACTCTCATTCTATTTCTGAGTCTCATGGGAAATACAAATGTGTGCTGTCCATTCCCATAGGACGTTTCCCATGGGATTCCCATAGGAATGACATTCCCATGGACAAGCCTGGTGATGAGACAGGAACAAAGCTAGTGCTTCGCAACAATACCGGTGTTAGGGTTTGTTACTAAAACGCGATGTTTTCGTTCAACACGGAAAAAATACGTTTTTTCGGGCTGCATTTTCAAATCAGGCCCGCAGCCAGTTTGGGTTTGGGGGAAATATATATTTTAGGGGAGCAAGGTTTTTATTTTTATTACATGTTTAAAACAAACTTCTCTGGGCACAAAAAAGCTTTGGACAGGCACTGCCTCCGAATGCCCTCCCGTGGCAACGGGCCTGTTGCAAATAAAAGGTAGACTTTCATGCAGTGCCAAGTTCTTCTAGAAAATCCATTGTTTTGTTTAACAAAAACATTCACTAATCAGAGTTAGCAGCAGGAAGTATAACACAGCTCAGAAAAACAACGATGATCGTTAACAGAAAAACAGCGGTCCAAGTACAGACTGCAAGTAAAGCACTGTCCTTGCCTTTATTGTGTCATAATACATAACGACCTCTTCAAACTGTCGCATGAGAAAGAAGTGGGAGGCGAGGCAACGTCGTCCAATCACAGTATCTGAAAAACACGTGATTGTGGAAGCAGCAAACCGAAAACAGTATGTTTACGAAATGTGAAACTGCCGAAAAGCTTAACGAAACCAAGGCCCGTTCGGTCCCCAAGGCCTGCGTCAGGCACCTGAAACTTTGGACGGAAGCGACCAACTGCTACTTTCTGGCAAAAAAACAGCGCAGAGCCTTAAATTCCATTGATATGTATTTACATTGAACTCCAAGAGATTTCAATAAATTTAGAATACATCTTTCGAAAAACAGTTGGTTTCCTTGTCAGCCAGGTTCATGCGGCGTAAAGCGCTGCACGACAAAGCCTGCAACCAATTCATCGTTTACAACAATGGTTGATCGATTGTTACTTTCGCCCCATATTTCTTTGCGCACACACTCCCGCAGCGAACTTTGCAGTGCAAGGCTTTGCAATTTATTTGATGAATGCTTGCTGAGAACAGTTGTTTTTCGGCTGGTCCACTGCAATTTCATTTAAATCACTGTGTTTTGTGGTATTTGCTGCTTATTTTCACAGTGACCAGGAAGGCAGCAACCGTACAGGCTCCTCGCTCCCAGCCATGCCGATCAAGTTCTACACCAGAATGACTACGTCAGTCGCAAAAATGGCCGGATAGTCTTTGGCTTAGCAGGTACATTGATAATGTGATTACTAATTTGTTTCTACGTCTTAAAAAAATAAGAAACGATCGAACCTTCCAGAAACGCTGCTGCGCAACAACCTTAAAGGCGGTCACGGTTCACGGTCACACTCACCACACTCGCCTGAGGAATGTCCGACCAAGTGATAGTACTGCTGAGCAACTTTAAGTAAGTTAATCTGCAAAGAAACGTGAAAGTGTCCTGACGCTTATATTACGGGTGTTTGCCTCCGTTTGGCTTAACTGCTGCTGACATGATTTATGAACCGACTTAAGCGCTGCTAAGTGAGCGACTGTTCTCAACAGATTAAAAGCTCAAATCTGTGCATCGACCGTGTTGGTTATCGACGCGCGAGGTTAAGAAATCGCAGAAACGCAATTTTTCAAAAAAACTTCATAACTTCTGTCGCATTTCAGTAATGTAATGTTTTACAAGCCAAATGTGTCATAAACATAAGATAATTACAGTGTTCTAACGTAAAAACAGTTAGGATAAGCCGAACTGAGATAAACCAAATTATGTAAGCTAACTGCAAACCAGGGTTGCGGAGTCGGAGGTAAAATGTCCGACTCTGGTCTTTCCAAAATCTCCGACTCCTTAACGTGATTTAAGTTTGGATGTCAACAATTTTGTAGAGCAACTGGCATCAATGGAAATCGTGGTACACAGCAACAATTCTCTGTTTCAATAAACGTTTCAAAAGAAGTTGTACCATTTCAACAGGCACGAGTTAGGATTCCTAACTTAGGAGTGCGATGTAAAAAATGATTTAATTGGCCTTCCGGAGTCAGATAAAAAGTCCGACTTCCAGTGTTCTTAGGAATCCGATTCCGACACCACCCAAACACCTCCGGCACCTTGATACTCCGACACCGACTCCGCAACCCTGCTGCAAACAATTCCGTGCACTTAGATTTAAAAATATCCGCCGCACCATGCCTTCTTCTTGGCCGTACGCCGCAAACACTGCCGCCTTGAGAATATACTCCAGCGAGCTTGTTGGAACGATATCCTGCGACAGCTTGTACGCTTCCTCGAGCAGGTCTGCACAATGTTCAATGCATTCTGGGGTAAAAACACGTGAACCTCGTGGCGCGCGCATCCATCGCGGCACAGATCACATTCTCAACACACATGTTACTCAAGTGGCTCTTCTAAACGAGAATCAGGCGGGCTTGCTGCATTATGCTGTGTTAATGTACAATCTCAACAGCTTCGCAGCTAAACTTCATCTTTAATAAAGTCTGCCTGTTGCATTCTTGTTCCTGTGCTTTTCTTCGATTTGTCAGAAGTATATCTTTTACACTGCTGCGGCTGATAATGCCTAAATGCCTCTATTTTTCTACCGCGCTTATTTTGGAATTTCCACAACCTTAGATGGCACTGATTTCACTTACACCTTTATCTGCGGCAGAAACAAAAAATCATAAACTGACAAGGAAGATGTCATTCATTGTGACATTGCTTGCGCAAGGAAATGCATCCTCTTAAAATCCACAGCGCGCACGAAACGAGTGTTACATACCTTTTAAAAACGTCACGCAACCAAACCACAGACGCTGGCTGACAAATCTGACAGCACGAACTTCAATTTGCAAGCTGACATCTAAAGTCGACTGATGTCAATTACGATCAACACAATCCTCATGCAACATGATTTTTGAAAGCTCTAGTTTTGCTGTAAGCTTTCCAGGAACCAGCTGACAGGGCTCTGCTTTCTTCATTTTTCGATGATTCAGTTTTGTGCATAACTGTTCAAGTAACTAGTTTCCACAAAGGTGACGAATTTGAATCAATCCGCAATGTTTTGACGAGGAAATAGATTTCAGGTCATTTAAGACGAAAATGTTCAAAGCAGCAGGTACAGAATATAACAAGTACCGGAAGAGTTCACAGTTGGAAAAGAGAAACTGAAGCTTTGATCGGCAGCGTGGTGTTGCGATCGGAAAGCCCGAGCGGCAAGTGCGCAAAGTTTCGCATTGTGGCAGCAAGCAACAATAGAGATCATGCGCCGCAATCTCTCTATTATTGTTTGTTCGCGCCACCTATATATTGGTGTTATTCTTCGCGCACATCCCGTTCGTGGTGAATCGCACATTCAACGCAACGCCAACGGAGAGGTTGCAACAGTGGTTTAAAATTTTTAGGAATTACGACAGGAACGGAATGCCCACAAAAGCGCGTCATCGCAATCGTCGCTTTATTTGAAAGTCGCGTAGACTCTTCCTGATGGTGGCGTGCAAGAGTTTGCTGCCAGCATCACAATTCAGACCGCAGTGATGTAAAAGAGACGCCACAGGCCTAGTGGTTCTTAACCTTTTTTACATATTCTACCCCTTTTATCAAACAAGATTATCAGATTTACACCCAACACTCAATGGTGCTCTTTTTTCAAAAATACGAAATTACCAGCTCTTACAGTTTAGAATGATTTATAAAAATTTACATTTGCTGCAATTTATGGTTCAGTAAATTTACCCCTTTGGAAGATGAAATTTTCCCCAGGGGTAAATTCACCCCAGGTTAAGAACCATTGCCATAGGCGAAAACCTGTACCTTGCTGAAAGTAATAAATGGCAAGATTGATTCTAGCTTCGTTTATAACTCCACTGAGTGGGGGGAAAACTTGCATTGCTCCCTCTCCCTTTTTGAAGACGACCTGCGAACGAGTACAAGCGGGATCAGTCGTGACGCAATGACTGAAAGAAAAGAAAGTAACTTCCTTCAGCTTCACCGAAACGAAGACTAGAACAGGTAATGTCTTGGTATGTTTAGGAAGTTAAAGGGAAAACGCGAAAACGGACAAAAAGTTTTTTCGGGCAATAAAATGAGATTTTTCTTTAACTATCTGATTGGATTTTGGTGACAGAAAAGAATACGCCGAAAAGCAATTGATAAATATTTGACGCGTTTGCAAGAGAAATATAGAAGTCAGATACAGTTGGATGTTTCACTAGTGCGTGGCGTGCGCTGTTAATTGTGACACGGACCAGTAATAATTGCAGCAAATGGTAACATGTATCAAAGCAGATGTTCCAAATGCACAACAAAAGAGACTAATTTTTACCAACACTGCCGACAAAAATGAACTTGTCATAACCAGAATTTGTAGTTATATTATATGTGTGTCAAACTAGAGTACTTTCACACATTCTCTCCTCAAACACACTGCCACACATGATATCCAGCCGCGGTGAGACTTCCTGTTTTTCAAACGAGCAATTTATCATTTTCAGCAAAGAAACCGGATTGGAAAACAGATTCAAAATCATCACCTTGTTATGTTTGATAAGGTCAACTCCGAACAGAGGTGTTTGCATCGGTAGGCGATTCAAAGGTTTCAATTCAGCTTCGGCTTGTTTGCCACCGAACTGTTGAAAGCGCAGGCACGCCTTCAAGTTTAAACCAATCAGGCTGCTCGGATAGACATTCAAGTAATCATCGAGCATCTCCTGCCAGAAATAGTTGTAAAAAAATTTTTAATTTAAAACTTTGTTATTTCAAACGGTGAAAGATATTTTGTGGAAGCGGCCCTTCGTCATAAAAGTTTAATGTATTATATTTTCGTCCAATAAAGTACGTTTCACAGAGAATTTGCAAAGATTTAAAGCTGATATTTTCAGAGCTTCATTGTTAATCTCTTCACCACTTCCGTAATAAGAATTACGTTATTTGAAATAGAAATAATACGTTACACAACACGCACAGTTAGACAGATTTTCTGAAAAAAGAAGTATACAGAAATAAGCACACAAATAATAACACACGGCAATGGCTATCACGTGCATAGATGGTTGATTAATTTTCTGGATATCACAGACATACCTGAGCGAGATCGTAATAAGCCAGCTTGTAGTAACACAACGCCGTGTACACATTTAGAGCGACAAATTCTCTGCGAAATAATGGAAAACTCAAGAGGGCATTTCATCTTCTTCGGAGTTTCGTTACGATTAAGAAAACAAAAAATAACTACTTTTTCAAGCATTTCTAGAAAATACAAATAGACCGGTTGTAGTCAGAGACGTGCGATCCCACGTCATACACATTTCCAACCGCATTGTGCTTTCCTTAGGCAATGTGTGGATGGCTTTAGGGCCGATGGCAAGAGCATCGAGCAAGTGTGAAACACTTTCAGCGACTATCAGAGGATGGTCCGCGTTACTTTACATGAAAACATTAACAGCAGAAATCTTGACAAAGAAACGGTTGGTTCGGTGCTGTAACTTTTGAATCAGTAAGAGCCGAACGAAGAAGTACAGTAATCTCCCGGTTAAGTTCGCAACTTGAATCTGAGCAATTTGTGCGAACTTAGCACATATATTGTGAACTGTACTGCACCAGGAAAAATGAAGATGCTGATCATTTGGGCTGATGTCTGCAGACTGATTGGTGCATTGACTGAAGCTAATCAACCTTTTAAGCAAAGCATATAGTATTCACTTACCTTATACTTTCACACATAATGTCAGGCAAAACCAAGTGTTTGAATAGCAGAGATTGAAAGTAGTCTCTAAGAGTCAGGCAAATCTTCCATACAACAATATGATGTGAGTGAGACTGCTATCAGAAAATTTTGGGCGAAACGATAAGTTATTCGCAAACGTTCTGCTCTGATGCCTGAAGAGACAAATGACAAAAATTAGAGTGCGTCAGCAGATTTACAGAGCTGGAAGGTAAGTTATAACTTTGGATTGATAGTATCCGTCGAGCAAATTGCCCGTTCCACCTTCATTCATCGTTTGAAAGCAAAACAAATTCCTGAACAATTTTATCAATATCACAGGATGACTTTAAAGCAAGGGTGGGCAGGCCCGTAACCAACTTGGGACACCAGGGGGGGCGAAGATTTTTTTGAGAGGGGACCGAATTTTTCAAACTATGCCCAATAAATTTAAAGAATGTCTAACACATTTCTACAAGGGGGCCGAAAAATTTGGTAGGGGGCTTCGCCCCCCCTTCGCCACTTTGGTTACGGGCCTGGGGGTGGGGAGCCTGCGGCCCGCGAGCCAAATGCGAACATTTTAAATGGCCCGCATCAGAATTTTATTATCCCAAGTTAGAGTATGCAACAAGTCAAAACGAAGCTCCATAACAAGCAGGTACTTGTAATTACTATCTATAGGTAAGTCGCAATTTCGTCGTAGGTAGATTTAAGTAGAGTTTTAGGAGGATAAAATTAATGGATTTTGCGGCCAGTCAGCGATAAAGCACAATTCATGCGGCCCGTGATAATAAATAGGTTCCCTACCCATGCTTCAAAGCATCGGGGCTTGGTTTAGCTGATTTAAGGAATGCCGAGGATTTAAAACAACTTTTTCTTCACGGGAGGCGGCAGAGTTGGACAAAGAAGACCTCTTTTGTTGTTTTGGATGATATCAATGAAGTGTTGGAAACAATGCAGGCAACCAGTATAACGAAGATGAGAGTGGCCGTATGTCCAGAAAAAGTGTTTCTGTTTAGTCCAGAAACAACAGAGAACAATGTCATTTTGGTGGGTTTGAGCATGCGGACAATAGAGCCCTTGAAGTTGAGGATCAGTTGTTGTTTCCTGATGTACAAGCATAAGCAGGAAATGAATGAAATGAAAACTTAATTCCAAAACTTTCAGCGAAAATTAAGGCAGATGAACTCTGAAGAAAAACGCAAGAGAGCACTATGCATCAGCTAACGGTTTATGACTTTGGAATCGTGAAATTTAGCACCATAATGTTGCTTGCTTAATTCTTTTGTGACAAGTTGTCATGTTTGGTTTAGTGTAAATACCAATAAATTGCTGAAAAAGTTGAATCTATATTTTTCATAATTTTTTGCGAACTTAACCGGGATATTACTGTAGTTTTAGTAAAGTTTCTTGCTCTTTGTTTCGATGAGCGTTTACGACAAGCACTAAGTTTTTGAAGATGTATTTGCTGCGCATTGAAACTCGTGTTTTTGTCATAGGTGAACAAATCCCGCATTTTTGCAACTGCAAACCACGATGACTTTACTTTCTGGTATCGTAGCTAGGTGGAGTCAAGGTCAAAAAAAACGCTTGCCAGGGTGTAAAAACCAGGCAACTGATTTTTTCTATCTTCTTACCACACAGATTGTAATGATAAGCAATTGTTTGATACTTTTCAGGTTTTTTTTGCGTTTATTGTCAGTACTGACGCAAACCTATCGCGTCAACCACAGAATTTCAGTGACTATCTCTTGCAGCCACGTTGCAATTTTATACAAATTTAGGGAATCTAGTGACTTTGCCAAGTTATTCATAATCTTTCCACAGGATTGGGTATTGTCACTTCATAAAAAAACATCCTCACTTACTCAATATATGCACAACCTCTCACTGATGGTTTTGTATTCAGAATTCGTACATTATTGTTAGCCTCAGTTTTTTTTATATTCAGCGCTTTTGTAACATGACTGGTACTGGACTTGGACAGTCCTATTCATGTCTTAAATGTTTGATATGACCGGCAGTCTTAGATTTGTTTTCAGCGTTTTTTACATCACACTGACTTTTTTACGTCACAGAGTATTGTGGTTTTCAATTGCATGCATTGTCTTAGCGTTGCTTAATTTCCGACTAACAATGGATTACGAAAAAACCGAAACGTTACAACATAAACCTGAACAGGTTTTCGAAAGTTTTTTTTTCGTTCGATGAAGTTCATTAGTTTGTCCCAAATTTATGTTCTGTATAGATAGGCGAAGCTCGCAGTTGGTGACATCATAACCCTGCGTAGTAATGCAGTCCTTTCGAAAATTTTGCTCAATTCCAACGGCTGCAACTATTATTACATCGTTCTTGGCGTCCTGATTTGTTTTACAAAACTTTAAAAACAAATTCTGGACCTCCGTCAGCACAAAGCACACCACAGTTGGAGGAAAAACTTTTTAGGCAATCTACACAGCATAAGTGCTGGTCAATCCGAGTACAATGTGTTCTGTTTAAATCCAAAGAAAGTGCACTTTCACCTTGTTGACTGACTTAAAACATGAAGGGGATATCGGTGCAGACGATTACCCCACAAATAACACTGATATTGAACCAACTGATAACTGACTCTGCCCTGTAAAATACTTGAGTATATTACAGGCCGGCATGTGAGAACCAGGAGGAATTCTCGCTTTGAACCAAGCCTGACAGATATTTATTGGCAGTGTTCAAAAACTTTAGTTTAATATGTGAAGCTTATCACAGAGGAAGTTTTTTAACTCTCCAGAACTTTCTTCGCCTCCCAGTGCAAATGATCTTAAGCCGTGTGAACCAAATGCTGCCCGACGCCACAAAACTAAAAACAAAACATCGAACTTGTATTGCAAGATATGATCTACGAATTACATGGCATTTACATTTAACAAAAATAGATCAAGACAAGGAGACGAGAGACCCGTAAGGAATTAGTGGAAACGTTTCAGAGGATCCAAGAAACCCTCTATTAAATGACATTCATAGATTCAGTACTACAATTTAATGTTTAAGTGATAAAATTCTTTACAGTCGTCTTTCCACTTGAAAGGGCGTTTTCTTTATAACAAACACCTTCAAACATCTAGGATTTCTAGTTTTGTCCATGGTAATGGAATGGGAAGTAGACTTGAAATTTGACCCGCATCCCATCTTTGCTAATTCAAACACCATATAATAGGAATTTTCTGAAATAGAGCATCATTATGACATGCTCACAGCACAGTAAGTATTGCACGCACAAGCTCAGCGCCATGGCGTAGTGACGCGAGGCCCCCAAAGATCAGATTGTTCGGCCCTTTCTGGGTGACAACCAAAAGGGTCACCTAATTTTGATTGAATGCTTAATGGTAAGTTTTGTGGTTATTTAGATCCGACTCTGCAGAGGCTAGATCAGTGGTTCTTAAATTTTTTTCTACTACGTCTCCCTTCAGCAATTGTCCTTTATTTCAAGCCCCCCTGACTTTAAATAAGCTGTAAAAACAAATGTATTTATTCATAATTTAAGATCAAACTTCCCATGTGGTAGGGCGCGTAAGGGCTTGCGCCCCCTGGAAATTTATTGATGCCCCCCAGTTAAGAACCACTGGGCTAGATATTAGACATCCACATGGTATAATGTGCTTCGTATTACAAATTTCGTGGGAATCCCACGGCATTGGATAGGACAGACACAAGTTGCCATGGGATGGGACAGAAAAAAAGTGTCTACTGGACAAGCTTGAAGATTTCCATACATTGTTTGGGCCCTGTTACGTAACTGCTGCGTATATGCAATGTTTTGTGTGTTTTTGAAACACATAGTTTGTGTAGTGATAAAAAATTATAGTTGTTAGAAAGGCAGTCTACAGGCGTGATTTTATGTTTTCTAAGTGTCCCATGACTAGAAAAGGTTGGGAACCACTACTCCTAAGGGAATGTCTTTTCAAACGAATATAAAAACACAGGGCACTGATGCAGAACGCCATTCACACCACATCTTTACATCTAAAATCAGATCGTTAGAAAGCATTATTTCAATAACAACTTTCCAAACAAGGTTCTACATGTGACTTTTTTTCAAAACGTCTATGGTCAATTCGCAATTTGAAAACAGCTTCCAAAGTTAAAAATATACAATACCTATAGCCGTCAAGTCGCGTTATACGTTGTGGATCAATAGAAGGAACGTACGATTGTTGAATTAAAACCCAAAGAATGATTTTTATAACTCAAAATTAAAACCCAAATAAGGGCAACTGGGAAATCATCCCCAAAATTTTCAAAAACATGTTTAGGTGTAAAGTACAACAACAAGTTACAATCATTTTGCCCCCAAAAATGTCAGGTGGTTGCGGCCCTAAGTGGCCGTAACAACTGCGTTCAAACCACGGATATTCGAAAATAGTAAATACCTTCGCATAAAACATATGTCCAATTAAACCAAATTTCTAAAAATAGCTTTACATGGGCATATCCAATTTAACTCCAAACATTTCTGTCAAGAATCTAAAGGTAAGTAGAAATCATAATAACTCGTTACAGGTTTGATTTTAACCCAAGGCATCCGTTCAAGTTATCACAATATGCCAACATGCTTTACCTGTTTAGAGCTTGAATGGTCTTACACAGTTTAAGTGCATCTCTGTGATTTCCTCTCAGGTACTGCAAGCTGGCGTAGCTTATTTTGTCTTCAACGCTCTCTAAAAGTTTCGAGTGATACTTCATCAGATTCTGTTCATCGTTCAGCTATCAGTAATGAAGTGCTTATAAGCCGATCAGCGTGGGCACCAGGGAAAAAAACGCCATTTCAATCAAAACGGTTTTTGAACTATAGTAAGTATCTGTAATCACTAGTAAAGCAATTCAGAAAAAAATTATTTGCAACACAAAACTTATGAAGAAAAACGAGATGTAAAGCATACGCATAGAACAAGTGCAAAAAACAACGGACTCATGTCATGTACTTTGTAGCAAAGATGAAACTTGAGACGACGCTTCAGTCCACAATCGGGAGCTGAAAAGAGAACAAGCACATACTGAAGTTGCACAGCAAATCACAAACTAACGATAAGCACATTGCGACTCTCACCCATGTCGGCAGCATCTTTCGCCTCCGTATACAAGCCAAGGTAGAAGCAACAGCAAGCCAGGTTCAGCAAAACATCAGAGCTACAGTCTGATTTTCCGCAGATACGCAGGTAAATCTGCAAAACCCCACAAAGGTTAGTGTATTCCACAGCCCTGACAGTACACTTCACTGCCTGCTTTCGTGGCAGGTTAACTCGATGGACACAGCAAGAAAACGAGAGATCCTCTGCACATCTAAAAGAACGTAAAGAACAGTCGCCAGACACTTTAAAATTTTTCAGTTGATTTTAATTAAATCACAGGATAGGTGTTTAAAAAAATTTAATTTAAAGACAAACTATCGAAATCGCAAAATTAACTTCAAGAAAAACTATTTTACGATCAGTTCAAAGCATTCAAATTAAAACGTGAAAAAGTAGAGATTTCCATTGGAAAAACTTATTTTTTGAAAAAGCGCAAAGATCTGCTTTCCAAAACGAACCAGCGGATAGACAGTCTCGTACCCAAAGGAAACTTAGATCAGCTTTCGAAAAATAATCGTACCCATTTAAGCAGTCTAGTACCAGTCCCAGCAGTAAATAAAATCCTTAACACTGACGTATCTCCATTAAAGCAGTTAGCCAGTTATGACTGTATTAGACAAAAAAACAAACTAAGTTTAAGCACTATTACAGGGGAAATTACAGACTCAGTAACTGACAAACACAATGACTCCATGATTCCAATTAGATAAGAACTGAGTATCCCTACTTAAGAAGCGAACTAATGAACTCTGTTAACGTCCCAAGGTTAATACTTTGCGGAGAACGAGCTCCTTTCGACAAACAGTGTAGGACACCATAAAATGTTGCATGTTTCAGGAAGGAAATTATGATGAAACTAATTATCTTCGGCACGGACAAACCACGGCCCTGTTAAGCTCTTTAATCCTACCCGTAGAAATTGTCCAATTTATATTGATAAATCCAATCCATTTTTGGCATCTCATTTATGGTAGCTTACGCAAATCCATCCACTTTCTCTGGCGCTTTAGTCAATAAGTTTGCCCACCCCTGCATTAACTCACTGACTAACAAAAGCTTTTTGGCACAGAAGGTGGGAATAGTTCTAGGATATATCAGAGCTGCTGAACTAAAAAAGTAGTTTTTGCGAATTGGCTCAAGCATTTGAGATATCATGAAATTTTGGCTTCTTTCTGCCTTCTAAGTCTTTGCATCGCATTTACTTCAGAGGTATGCACTATGCAGACACATAGAAGACACCAGCAAAAACATCATTTGAAGACATGCCGCATCAATCCATTCTGTTATCGATTTGTGTAATATGCTTCTTCACACACACATATCTTTACTAAATGTTCCAATACTTCGTACTTTAGCAGCCTAAGCTTCCAATACCACAGAAAAAAATGGTTGTATGGGACTAATTTCGTAAAAAAAACTAAGGCACAGGTGGGCCTACACAAGAAATATAATGATTCACACAATTAGACGATTCACACAAAACATCTCAAAATCTTTCATTCACCATCCAACACCCAAGAAAATATATTTAGAACGAAAAATATACAGATGGGGATATGTTTTGTAGAAGTTCAAAGTCGCAACCAGAGCTGTGGAGTCGGAGCTCAAGCAATTTTGGACGGCTGGAGCCGGAGCCAAAAATTGACTTTGATTTTGTATGGTGTTCTGATGATGCTTCATAACTACAGTGGTCTTGTAGCGTCACGACTAAGTTGGTGCAAGGTCTGGTATCATTTGACTCGTTTTGCTTTTGCGTTCTGGATAGTCCCTGCAGCTCGTCCGCACACCGTACGCCCTGACCAGAAGTCTAGAGAACCAACTTACAAGGTCTTGGTAAGACCCGGCCAGGAGATGCGGACGCACTTACCACCAGGCAGGCGACACGCTGGTCTCCCTGCCTCGACAAATTGCTTCATCAGACCTAGTTTAAGGTGTATAGAAGGTAAATGTTGCGAGATGCACTGTGCGTTTCTTGCACCAGTTGTGATCAGCGTGCCAATTGTGACCAGTTATCGCTTGTGTTTTCTTCGTCGTGTCGCCACTGCTGCCTCGCATTATAGTTTTGATTGCAGGTGATTGCAGGGAATGGAAAGATTTAGTGCAACTCCTGCACGCCTTGTGATGTGCCTTGGACTTATTTCCATTCCCAATTTTATACCAAAGTACGTTTTCTCAGTGACGTATTTAGGGTATGGCAGGCATGGCACGTGCCATGGGGGCCACTTTGACGGGGGCGCAAAAATTGCTTGACAAAAATTAAAATCATTATTTACAGTTACTTTAACCTCTACTCTGCTTCCCATACATTCATAAACTGCAAAGCTGCAGCAACACAGCGCCCTTACGTCGGGTGTGTTGCGCCAGCACCACCAGGCATTATGACAAAAATGTGGTATTGTGACCTAACACGACGGTCAGACTTTGTGACAGAACAAGAACGCTGGCATGCCATTGCCATAGCCACGAGACCTCGCCCTTGTCACGCTATAAGAAAGAATAAGTCGGTCCATACTGTTGCATTTCAGGCAAGAAGATATTAGTCAGAATCTGGCTGAGACAAGTTTAAGTCCGTGGCTGTGAAAGTCTGACTTTTACGTAAATAACTGCTGTTGAGGTCCTACAGATTTAATTGCTGCGGCCCACTCCGACTTTACGAAACTTTTTCGATGGCCACTAGTGTCCGATAATAATTAGGCTGAATACAATGCCTCAGTCCAGAGATTAAGGTAGAGAACATTAGTTAGTCTTCGAAAATTTAGCAGTTAGTATCGTTACCGTGCTAGTGGTGCAAAAATATTAACTCATGAAAGAGATTTGTTTGTCTTGTTTAGAGCTAGCTTCTTCTGTCCGTGTTTGGCTTTTTGTTCTATGTCCAAGGTCTTGTGAAACATAGGTGTAGCCAGGGGGGCCAAAAGCGCCGTTCCCCTAAATTTCTGGCATATCTTAACGTTTTGTGCTGCGAGACGCGGTGTCCCAAACCAAGTACTGTTGCTCGTTTCAAAATATTTGGCTTCTCCCAAATTTTGGGCTGGCTACGCTACTGATGTGAAAAGGTCCTGCCTGAGTGTGAAAAACTAAAATCTACGTGCAACAATTTAGGAGCTGTGTACAGTTCAGATGCAGATGGCAAGCAATTATACGAGAAGATGCTAGATTGCACAATGCTAGTTTCAAGTCGTGCAACTTAAAATTATCGCGTCCTGAACTCATCCTGACATTCTTGGAATTGCTTTGCAAATAATGCTGACGATGGCAGTTATGTGTAGTGCCAGGGCCGGCCCTAGCAGGTGCGGGGCCCAATGCAAGACCTAGCCGCGGGGCCCGTCTGAGCAGTGGTGTTATGACGTCATCGTGTTCACTCAACCGTGCTATACGACAGGCTCAAAACTATGGGTCGCAGAGGGGCAAAGCTTCTCCAGAAAAATTTTAATCCCCCTAGAAAAATGCGTTGGATAAAGTTTGAAACTGTTGGACATGGTTCATAAAATTTGGGCCCCTCTCAGGAATCACTTCCGCCCCTAGTGTCTCAAGCTTGTTACGGGCCTGCTATACGACCGCAGGTATAAAGCCTTAGCATGAGAACTGAGTATGTTTGCTAACGTTCGATAATACAGGAAATTCATCTCTGGTTCTAACGAGAACGTTGTTTGTTAACAATGAGATTTATAAGCCGTTTCTACTGAATTCTAGAGCGCAAGGGGTATCTGGAAAAAATAAACAATCTACCTAAACACACAGCGCAGGGCCCCCAGAGGCACGGGGCCCAATGCAGCTGCATCGGCTTAAGGCCGGCCCCGTGTATTACAAGCTGCGAACGATCTTTCATAAACTAAAACTGGTCTTTTCATACCTCTGGGGCTCAATGAGTATGGCTCGGAGCTCTCTTTTTTCATAACATTTCTCTGGCCCCAGTTCCGATATCTGTTCGTTTTCACACATTAATATTTTCAATTGTCTTGGTGTGCTTCACATTGAACGGAAACTGAATTATATCGAGTACACAAAACTAAAAGAATATACAAAACTTTTTTGAGTAATTTAATCTGGTAGTATTTTACAAGCAGCGCTCATACCATGAGGAAATCAGCAAAAAAAGAACAATCACATGTTCGGACGATTCAGAGAACAGTTAATATCGAAAACGTTAACTCAAGATAACAGCAATATGAACAAATTCTGGAAAGGCAGTCGCTGGCTTTGCCATCAATGCCGGAGGACCTTTTGTTATTTCATACGACCAGAACCAAGAAAATGGCTGTTTGGAAAACTACATTTGTGTCCAGGAATTTAAACACAGATCAGTCCCAACTGACCAAGCGCTTTACACTCATTGCATGCTTTGCCTGTTGCAGTCTTGTTGATTCCAGCTAACAGCGCTGCCTGGGCAAACCACGCAAAGAGCACAAAACGCATAGTCGATTAGCTCTCTACATGTTCTTTCTAACATGCACACATTTGTATTAACACAAATGCAATGATGTGTTTAAAACCCTTTTTTCAAAGAAATAGTATGACTTTTAGCACAACATTCACCTTTGACTTTTTCTAAAAAGCTAAAAACTTCTGAATTCTTATCTTTTGCACTCATAATGAGCAGTGATGAGTCACAAAGTAAAGTACAATTTAATCTGCAAAGCTGAAGAGAAAATAAAACTGGTTACCGTGCTGAAAACATAAAATTTTTTTCCACAGATGAAAACTTCAGAAGTCCACATTTATTTACATTGCTTTTTTGTACCCTCCTGATAATGTACTGCTATGCAAAGCAATGCAATTTTGCTACCAATTAGTTATAACTTTCATGTCATGCTGCTGCTAACAAACGTAAAGTTTCCTAGTGAATTTTGCCAGTAATCTAGTAAACCTTGCTACTAAGCCAGCTATGTCCAACCCAAATGGCTCATGGATCCAAAAATTATGACTAACTTAACCAGGGTCACACACTGAATAACATATTAGTGAGGGCTGCACATTGAATGGCTTACTTTGATCTTAGCAAGCTTAATTTAGCTAAAACTAATGTACTGATGGCGTTCAAATCCTACCTGCAATGTTAACAGACATGATAAAGTGGCACTGAGGACCACCTAAAACAAAAATGTCAAATTCAAGATTGTCAAAATAAGGACAATTTGTCAGTAGGTGGGATACTTTTACTACAGCAAAGACCTAAACTGGGCTGCACAAAACCTTCGACATGCAGCCCGCAGGTTGGACATAGCTGTACTAAGCCTAATGGTCTCTAATACAAGTTCCTACTTTACAATGGCATGCCCCCATGTATTTCATGCTTAAATCTGCAAGGTGTCATATCTTAATCATACTCCCTGCTAACAGCATGATTACAAAGCTACAAAAGCTATCGATATTATATTATATACCTACACATTATAGCTCAGTTCTTTTTAGATCGTCACACTACTTCATATCCACTTTGATCATCCTAACTTGTCTCTTCTGCCAAGTATTATGTCCTAACGTTTATTGTAAAAGCAGTTACTGCCTCAGCAGGGCAAATCCAATGATCTTGTCTGAATGGATATCATTTAAAATAATATCCACTCTACAAAAAGTATCTAAGTGATAGTGCATTAAAATCACTTTACTTCAGTTTTGTTTATAGTCATCTACAATTTGCTATTGGTGCTTGGGGTGGTGTCGGCATAACAACCTTAAACCAATTAAATGTATTACACAACAAGATAATTAGAGCAATGACATACAGCTCTTTTAGGACAAAGATAACACCACTGTATAAGAAG
>Ga0210059_1003545_pt1 | contig 25020 bp, 11 predicted proteins | sample Ectturendosymbi2_FD_188042 | JGI IMG/M metagenome (GOLD analysis project Ga0210059, IMG submission 188042) | Ecteinascidia turbinata endosymbiont from Florida, USA - Sample 2 (SPAdes) (version 2) | ecosystem: Host-associated > Tunicates > Ascidians > Unclassified | place: Key West, Florida... | reverse complement strand
CTTGCGTACGCCCTTGGCAGACAATATAAAGACAATGGTTTCGGATAAAGTGAACTGTCGCGGAACACGACCTTAAACATGCGTAGTGGACGAAAGGTCTGCAAAATGTGGTGGGATGGTTTCTGGATGGAGACGACAACCCAGATTTCCACCAAAACCTAATGATTACTTTTTTAGCCCATTTACAATGCTTCTTGAAATTTGCATGCAATTTATTCCGTGGTATTTGCATTAAGTCGACAAATTAACAAGCAAAAAGTATGCGAAAGCACTTAATCTTCTTGCGAAGGTAATGAAGTTTTTGTAAAATATCAAGCTCAAGGGGGGGTTTTAACCCCAAAAACCCCCCTTGCGTACGCCCTTGTACCAAATCAACAATATTTTCGCAAATATATTATTGTTTCATTATATTGATACAGTGTCCTCTGCGGGCCAGAAGAAATGACTTCGCGGGCCGAATTTCGCCCGTGGGCTGTAGTTTGGTGCCACTGTTCTTTACAAGCCGTTGTTACGTTGTTCTGACTTCACATTCAAGTGTGAAGATTTTGTTGCATATCTAATACAGTAAAGGAAAGCAATAAAACTTAGAATTCAAATGCTAAGATGTGAATATAGTAAAGGAAATCAACAAAACTTAAAATTCTACTAGTGAACTAGAGAGTAAAGGACAAAGTGGTGAGAGCCTTTACACCGCCTTGCTTCGTAATCTCAAAACGTTAGGTCGCTTAGTTGGGAGTCTCACCCGCACCCCTGCAACAACTAGGTTGACCCTTCCTTTAGTAAGGATCTCCGTGGATCATAAGGTACAACGGGTTCCTCACAACCTTCAAGTCCTCACACTGATATCCATCATATCGCTAAAAGTAAGTTTCCTGCCAATCGTAATTTAAAAACCTGGTTGCAATAAACTCGTTTGATCGTCAATACGTTTACTATGATGTTAGGAAATACGAGGCTGTCGATGTGGTCGTTCTGTTTGTACTCAGCGTTTCCGCCATCTACTAACAACGCATTGCACTGTCTTTTCCTGCCTGAAATGAGTAGTTAAAAAATGCCACATTTGTTCAAAGCTGACGCATGCTACAGTTTGAGTAAATTTTTTGAGGCCAGCTCATTGTCTTTTTTTCAATCTCAAAATAGCATTTCACTCATGCATTTAAAATATTAAACCTTTTACAAGCAAGTTCGCAGCAGGAATCCTTGTAATTTGTCTTGGTCATAATGTTTGCCTCACTGAATAATTTTTTTGCATTTTCATCAGAGTTATTTCAACCGTTTTCTTTGTTGTTGCCAGAAAAGCTGTTATTTCGTCCTTGCCGCATAAACCTCACCATTCCACGGCCCTAATACCATTTGTAGCCGTATAGGAAACTCTGAATTAATTTTTAAACAGATATGAGCCCGCGTGAACATTTGATATGGCCTGCATCAGACTTTGCGTTACCCAAGTTGGAGCGCAACATCGCGTTAAAATGAAGCTCCATGGTAACCACGTACTTAGATACTAAACCAAGAGAACTCACTCTTCCTCATAGTCAGATAAAGGTAGAATTTTAGCATAAAATTAATTGATTTTAAGTCCCGCCAGCGATAATGCACAATTCATTCGGCCCGTGATAGGAAATAAGTTCCCCACTCCTGGTTAAGATAGATAAGGCCTGAATAGCACACTGCGAGGATACTGTAGGAATTCACCATTTTCACAAAGTCCAAAGCATTTTATATAGATATTAGTTGGTCGTGACGTCAGTGCTTACCAGACGGTTTTAGCAATCGGCAGCCGGTTGCAAAACTCACACCTAATAATTTTTTTAATGTTGAGTGCTTTTCTGTGTTGATGAAATCAAAAAAGTGGATAAGAACTCAATGCTAAAACACTTTGCAAAGTTTTGTAAAAAGTCCTGGTTATTGGATTGTCTTCGTAAACCATTTTTTACGATATTACCACCGCCTTCCCTTCATAAGCATCTTTTAGGTCGCATAAATCTCAAGACAAAGACCCTAAACCTTTGTTGATACTGAAAAGCATATGTAGTGCTCACAAGAGGGCACAAGCAAAGGAAATTCATGGCAATAGCCAAACTGAAAAATCCGTTGCGAGTGAAATAGAAAAATCAAACTAACTTGTTTGAAATAGTTTCCGTATTGACTGTTTGCTTCCATTCAACCTAGAAAAACTTTCAGGTCCAGTTTGTGCCAAGGGTATGTAAACAAGCTGTTTTTTATTGCGGTGCAGAGGTAATTTCACAGAAAAAGATTGATTATAGACTTACTAAATTATTAAAGTATTAAGTAATCTCCAACGTCTTATTTTAACTTTTAACCCGCTGAAATGTCTATTTGTGGAACCAAAAACTCAGATGAACTTGGCTTCAAAGACGTTAAAGCATTGACTTGATTGTTTTCGCGAATTTGTTCAATTGTATCGCTCACGGAAAAAATTATTACTTGTTTTCCAGCCTCACACGCTTTTTGGATTGGGTCGGATAGTTCTTAAACTTTTGCCAAGAAGATAATTATGCCGTAGAAAAGATTTGCAAAGCGTTTCTGTAGAATAGAATTGTATTCAGTTATAAATTAAAGGTGATTGACACTTGGAAAACCTTGACTTGCAGTTTGTGTGAATTCAATAATATGAGGAAGAATGTAACTTTAGATACCATATCTTTATTTCAGCTGATACATCAAGCGACAGTTTTAAAAAAATCATCGGTTGTGGTGTTACGTTAGCGAAATCGTATCCACCAGACTCGGCACTGGAAAAAAACACACTCATGTGCGGACAAGTTTTTCTGCTATAGCCCAAGCTTAGGCCTAATTGAGAAGATCAAATGTATTCAGAGCACATAGACAAGCAAAAATGCGATAAATAAGGTAAAGTTAAAAATAATTTATTTTAGGAATTTTAAACATCTTGTAAATAACAGAAACAGTTTTCAATAACAGAAACTATAGCAAATTATTGAGTTTTCAATATTTGGAAACTTTACAAACGACGGAAAATGCTTAAAGTTGTATTGAATTGAATAGGGGGCTATCGTGATGTTCCGACAAGTTAAAAACAAACTTTTACTTTGCACTTAGTTAAAAATATGTTATCAAGCCTCGAGACTTCTAAAAATGCTAACGAAAGGCAAAGTTCATGCAGTTAAGACTGAAGATGCTGCAGCTTGTGTATAGTCAGTGTTATTGCAGGCGCTTAAACCAAAGCGGTTTCAGTTCAAGCTGTCCTTTCAACCTAACATTCTATCAGAACCAGTTGACTGAAAAGCAAAAACCCCGTCCGTTAGAAAAGCGATTTTTAAGTGAAAAAAAACATAATCGGTTGTTGGGATGCAATAAAAAGCAAAAGAGTTGTGTTTGTTCTGAGCACAGTGGTTAATCTAAGAACGACGAATAAAATGCACTGCATTTGTGTAACTTTATTACAGTTGTTTACAGTTTTACAATAGCAGCAAGAAAACGCTCGAACGACGCAACTAGTTTTCTCGAAAACTCTGTTACCTCACTAAAGACCAAAACTTCTTTACAAACATTCTTCACATAGGGTTGAAAGATTCTCGTGATGCAAAAAGCATTGACCAAAATGTCACCAAGGAATTAATAAGATAATTCTGAATAAAAACAGCCTTACTGCCTTATGTGCCTTATGTAAACCTATGGCGTTTTCAATCATGTCCTGATTTTTTCGAAAAATAATGCACAGCCATTTGTATTGGTGTAGCACTGCACCGGACAGGGGTAACAGGGATGGCCGCTCCAGCACGATGCCTCCTTCAAAACCACTGTAGAGACTTTTACTGAAAGTGTAGCAAAGGATAAAAAGACAGGTCGTTCATTTCTAGCAATCACAAATTTAGAAACATTTTCAAAGTTTCTCAAAGCTGTTTGGGATCTATAAGTCCTTCTCATTGCGAAAACATTTCCAGTGCTGCACTCTCTTCGGAGGTTCGGCGGTGTGTAATTAGTGGTTCTCTGGAAACAGAGTAAAATAATTGGAAAACTGTAGTCTTGACTGTCCATCTGTGCTACTGTGCAGCTCCTTTCTAACCTTCTAAGGCGGTGGTTCCCCCACAGAAAAATCTGGGTGTCCCCAGAAGGAATGCCAAAGTGTTTTCTTTTAGCCATCAGGTGCACAAACAACAACGACCACCATTTAGACTAATGACGTACTGACGTAGCGCTGACGAGGGGTCTAATGACGTAACGACGTAGCGCTGACAAGGGGTCCACAAACCAATATCTTTAGGAATATGGGTCCACAGTGTTGGAGAGATTAAGAACTACTGTTTTAAAGAGACTGCAACCTGGTGTCACAAAGAGGACAAGAATGCCAACAGAGAGGAGCTTTGCACAAAGGGCACTCGACACGGCTCTGACAGTCCTTGCACACTTTTATGTGATCGCATCCATATGGCACAGAGAAGTTTTGCTTTTCGCAATCATTCAGAAGCAAACAAAATTTTGCTTTTGTTTTTGCACTCAAAGTGATGTTTTCTTTTTCAGAAGAAATTTCGGAACTGGAGCAAAAAGAGCAGTGACTATTGGAAGGATTGTAATCGAAGTAGGGAGATGGTCGATTGAGTTCCGATCGAATGCCGGGTACTATTTCGTAGGCGTTGTCGGGTTTCGTGAGTTCAGCTAACCGTCTTCTTCCACCTGTTTAAAAAAAAACAAGAAACAGCGCAAACGAATAAAGCAAACTTATCTCAAAAACTATTTGTTTTCTAGCGATGTTGTTGCATACAACTGCGAAACAAATATTGGTCAATTCAGTTACAACCTTTGTGAGACTGTAAAAAATATCTTGTGTGATCATTTTCAGCGCATGAAGATACCAGCAATCAGTGGTGTACGCAGAAAATTTCCGAGGAGGTCCAAAGCATAGGCGTAGCCAGAGGGGGGCCAAAGGGGCCATGCCCCCCCAAATAAAGTCATTTTGTGTTTTGAGAGGCGTTTTTCTAAACAAAATAGTGTTATTCGCCTAAAATTAAACATTTTGGTATACACTGCCCAATACTGACAGTATACACTACCCAATACTGACAGTATACACTGCCGAATACTGTTTATACATTTTTTCATTTTTAGGGTCTGAGGGGGGCCATAGCACAGTGCCCCCCTCTGTACGCTAGTGCCAGCAATCGTATTCTGAGAAAGTAAGTAATCATGCTTGATTGCAAAATGAGGTAGTTGCAGGCTGCCACTGATTCAAACTGTTTCCACATTTGCAGCAAGATAGTGCTTGCCAAGCAACATTTAAATTCATTGGTGCTTTTTTATTTCTGATGTGTTTTTTTTTTTTTCATTTTTCAAAACATTTAGGATTTTACGTAGTCTATGAACTATTAACGTCAGGAATTCGCAAATAGATCTAAATAATTATAAATACCTCTGAAAAATTTGCTCACCTAGAAGTTGAATTTTAGTGACACCAAGACCGAGCACAAGAGCAAAATGTCGAGGGAAAGAACTGTTCAGTTGAAGGACAACATAAGGTTTTAAAGAGTTGACTGAACACTTTATCCTCCCCTGCACAACATAATCACAACGTGTAAATGGAAAAACAGCTCATATCCAATCTACAGAATGTGTATTGCAGCCTGAAAACAATTATCAAGTTTAAGCCACTCACCAAGGCGTCGAATGTAAAGCACATTTCATCTCCAGTCTTAACATCACGAATCTCGTCTGAAAACGTCCACTTTGTGCCTTTTGTTCCCAACTTATCATTTACATCCAACCGATTGCAAGGAATAGGTTGATGTTTGTCTTCCGTCGTGGAATTCAGATTTTCACACACCGCCACGCAAAGTAAATCTTTTCTGTAGTCAGTCGCTAAGATCTTCACCTGATTCAAAACAATATGAGAATTTGCTGCGTTGTACTGCGTTATTCGAAAGATGTACAAAGCTTATATCCAGCCGCGAGTACTTAAGTAAAATACCGCTTAAAAGAAAGTTACCACCTTCATCAAAAAAGTAACAGCTGTTAAAAGCATTTCAACTAAATGAACAGAAAAATAAATGATTTGCTGAAGCATTTTCGTCATACGAATTGTAATGACCGCTGAAACACGTTCTATAGGTCTTAGTATTGATATATGTTTTAGGTAAACGCCCATAGAGCACATCACTGAGTAAACTACATGTGAGCTGTAATACGTATATGGCAAAATGCATTACGTAATTGTACTGTGTAACGTCTTCACTCCCACACACAAAGCGCTAGACTTCATGCATCACAGTAAAGAGAAAAAAACACAAATACACGAAAGAAGACGAGGATATATACATTGCGGTAGTATAGAGTATACGCTTGATGGCGCTAATGCATTTACTGTACTTTGATGAGATACAAGCTTTTAAGACACATGCATGAATGACGCCATCATAATTATTATAATGAAGAATTGCAATGACTTCCAAGTACATCGATGTATAGAATGCATGAGGGAGCTGGAGGCTGCGAAGGACCAAGGGTCATCTAGGCTCCAGACCTCCCAAGGACGAAGCTGCTTACAGTGTAAAGGGAACAGTGTATAATAGTTAGGAAAAGTGTTTTGCTCTGGGTATAAAATGTAACATGCGCAAAGCGGTCATATGGTAAATTGAAGTAAGATGCGTTGCAGGCAAGGACAAGCCACCAGAAGAAAACGGTTTAAATTTATCACATCAAACATTTACTGTTTTCATACATTCAAAATCATTCGTGAATGCCAGAGAGGAAATGCTTCAAAAGCTATAGACCGCTGCAGCACCACAATGGTGTCACACGAGATTTAAGAAGGTTGAGAACCAGTCGCGCAATCATGCTTTGCGGAAAAGAACTCTTCAATGCATGCATGAGAAACGGAAATGAATTTGCTTTGTAGGCGTTCTACAACTTCATACACTGGTTTGATGCGACCAGTTTCTGTAAACGCAACAAAAGCCTAACGATGTAATAGATAACAGAGATACTTCATGATCTGACACTTTCCACTGTAATAGCGATACGTAATTAAATCAATCCACTTGCTTTATGTACAAAAATAAATAAAAACATAAAATATGGTTCTAGTAGCTGAATAGTACTTATTTCTTATACTCTGCCAGAAAAAGTGCCAAACACGTTTCATTTTTATCTCCGGAGGAATTTTTGACCAGATTTCTATCGCACTATATTTTATCATTTTAGCACCTGAGTTTGAACGTGCATTACATAGATATAAAAAAAATTTTAACAAAAAATTTTAATTTTGAAAAACTTTCTTTTAATTGACTAATTCCTTTAAAGCAAACAAAATATTTTTTCTCAAAAAAGATTTTTTTCCAAGAAAAAATTTCGTGACGAAATGTTTTTCTTGCTGTTCCCAACTCTGCCAACGAAATGTTTTCCACTGAAATTTGCAAACAAGCCATTTTGTGCATGCAGAAATGTCAAACATGCGGCACACGGGCACCCTTCATGCAGCCAAGAGGGATTCTATCCAAACAGTGCCAAATGCTCTTTTTGATTCTTTATGCGTTGAACCAAGCTACTGTACATTCAAAAGCAATTCATCCATCAGAGTAACGTGGCCAACGAGTCCATTAAAGGGTTTTCTGCGAGGTTGCTCTGTATGAAGCTGGTGCGTCAGAAACAGCTGCGAAAAGCGTCACTCCTTGATACAAGTTTGTATTTCATAATCTCCAACTTCCACACGGTGCTTAAACCTCAGGTAAGGGTCAGCTATGATAAGAATTTCCTAACACTTACAATATACACAACGTTTGAATAATCATGGACAACTGGTAAACCATACTGCAAACTGAAGTATAGGATAGATTCCTTACGCAGATGCGTTGATTGCACTCAAGTCTTATTTTGGCTTATACATTCACTGAAGCAGCAGTGTAACAAAGGGGTACAATTCCCTGGGCTCCGAATCACTATGGGGACGCCAAATGACTGCGGGGGGCGCGCCAAAAAGTCCCAACAATGTCACAAGTACTTTCTTCAATGCAGCACATTTGCTTCTGACAAACCTCAGGTTTCAACATGAGGGCGCCAAACTTGCTTCTTGCCCTGGGTGCCATCTAACCTCTATACGGTCCCTGCACGGAAGGCTTGATTAACCTGAAAAAATGGCGCAACCTTTTGGTATTGGGAGGGGGCAAGTGCCCCTAATGACCCCTGGCTTCGTGCCTGATCTTGTTCCACTTTTAAATTCACCAGCCCGTATTTATGTTTCAACAAAAAGCACCTGCACTGGCCTGTTCCCTATCGATAGTAATAAAAAATGGTTTTGCTTCTCCAACTTACGTCTATGCTGTCGCCAACAGTTATAGACTGCTCAACGACAGCCATTCCGCCATTCAAAGTTTTGCAGAGTTCTCCGTATTCCGCGAAGCTCTGATAACCGTACATGTCACTTTGCAATGTGACTAATTCTCCGCGAACTTCTCCGTGAAACGACAACGGAAACCATTGAGTCGTTGGTGTCATCACGGGTCTGGTAACAAGTTCGTATTTAGTCACTTGGATCACAAAGAAATAACAATATCTGCATTTCAATCAAGTCTTTAGCATTAATTCTTAGGCGCAGTTAAAGCCCATTACCATCACTAACAGTAACTGTTCTTTCAGCTTAATGCTACCAAACCCGCAGAACATATGTTTGTTAAAAATTAAAGTTAAACTAAACTTTTGGCAGTTCATTCGATGATTACGTCAATCCCGGTACAAACGGTTGCTTAGTCTTAATCTAAGTCAAAATCAAATCCATTGTTAATTTAAGATTGCCAATATAGTGATTTTGGACAAAGTAACTTAGAGTTTCAACACCGAGTTTCGCTATGGCTTGCCATGTGGTACAAGCGAGATTTGGAGACAAAATCTGAAGTCCACAATTTCAAGTAAAGTCGAAACTGAAGCAACAGACAAATAAACATGTTTTGCAACAGAGTTATACTGCGAATCTTGCAAAATTTAATTATAAACAGCAACGCAAAGAACACAGATTTCAATGATTTATTGTTGGACCTTTTAAAAACAAATTTTTCATCGTCAACAAAGTTTAATGAGCGGGTTGAATTTTACTGACGATGAAACAATTTTTTTTGTTGTTAACGATTAAAAGAGTTGCTTTCGAAACGCTCAACGAGATTTTCTTCAAGGCTGTTTCTGTTTTGGAATGTTGTTTCTGATTGCATGATGTATCCGAGATCGACGCCAGGAAAATATTTTTTCAAAAAATTCCTAAACATAGAAACACAAGTCACTTTCTTTGACGAACATAGTTTTGCAACTCACAGATAAGCGAAGTATGATTATCGAATTTCATAATAAATCGGTTCAGATTGTATAAGTGCAAACGTGATCACTTTTTTTATGAAACATACGAAAAATGTTACCTGAAAACCTTCTACAAGCTCCAGTTTGGACTACTTTTGACATTGCATTAGTCCTATATTCTAGAAATCACTCCTCAAAGCTGAGTTTTGTTTTGACACGTGGACAGATCTATTCATCGATATTCGATTGAACAACGTTGGGTTTCGCTTGACGTCAGTAAAAGCTTTCATAAACCATATTAAAAACTTACATACCGTAAGAGGCAAAAGCGTATAACGCGAAGTCTGTGAATGCCAAATGTTTTGAATGGTTGTTTAGAAGAAGATTAGGCTGAACGAGTAATCGCACAAAGGGGTATTTGAGAAAACGAAAGACAGGTCGCCATTGAAATTACAAGCAAACACGTCTTGCATACCAGTGTTGCTTGAGATAGAAGGCATGTCGCAGATACTATGTTTTGCACAGTTTAGAAAATATTAATACTCCAATCAAAGCGAGGAAAAATTTCCTTGTGCTCTTATTGTTTGTTAAAAAGCGGCAATATTTTCAGACAACAACTGGTATGATTACACCTTTGAAGGCATTCTCAAATATGCCCATTTTGTCCTCAGGTCATGCGAAGATGTGGATTTTAAGTTAGAAAAGCATGCTGTACCATTTGGAAGTGATATTACGCCAATTTATTGTCGACATGTTAAAGAATTTGGTTTAGAATCGCATCCACTTTGCTTTGGAAAATGGTCTTGCTTGCCACATGAAAGAATACCAAACTTTGAAGATCACAGGATTATACAGTAAAATGTACTTTTCTCGCCGATATATTCACTGAACACATGAAAAACTGCGATTGCTTACCTTACTCCGTACTTCAAGCTCATGCAGTCGACATGAGGCCGATTCCGAACCACTCGTGCTGGATATGCTGGCAGTAACTTCCGGAGTTCAGGATTTTTTTGCCAGCTGAACCTTATTGTTTCGCTGGCTGTCTTTCGAGCTGCAGGAAAATCCAGCAAACATTTCTTTAAATGATGAACTCTTAACAATTATGCCAATCATAGGCGTAGCCAAGGGGGGTAACGGGACCATGACCCCCGAAATTTCTAGCATATTTTGTCATTTTGTGCTTTGAGAAGCGGTGTCCCAAACAAAGTAGTCTTGCTCGCTTAAAGTTAAAGTATTTGCCCCAAAAAAAATTTTGGGCTGGCTACGCAATTGGTGAAAATATCGGTCAGAATGTTTTGTAGCGTTTAGGCTTTACAGGCAATACCGCTTCAGTTTAAAGTCAGCTTTTAAGACGACAAAGGGAAGCAGTAGCCCTTAAAAGCAATGAAAACAGCGATTTGTTAGACAATATTGGGATTTTTGGTATGAAATGGAACCAGAACAAATTAAGAGGACGGCGAATAAACTTTTGATAAGATTTTGTCAAAAGCCTAGAAAATTAATGTTAAAAACCATCATCTAGTCGTTTGGGTTTGTCAACGAAACAAACAGTAATTTCAACAAAAATTTGTTAATTTTGTGGCAAAACAACTTCAGTTTATAAGGTAAATTGTTGGTTATTGAATTGAAATCTCTGTTGGACCAAAAGTTTCTTCAATCGGCAAAGATTTTGTTAGTCTCCAATAACTCTGGTACGGCCATGCGTGGATGTATAGCATAGCAGTGTTCTTATAAAAACCTCTTCCGCCGAAACCTGTGCGGCAAGTGAACGTTTCAACTTCACTGAGTTAGTTTGATTGTTATGCAGTTAGAACTGTGGAAATGCGTTCTTAGGCTTTAAATTACAACACTTTTTGCGAAGTGAATGCAAACAACGAGACTCCTGCCGTGCATATTGGAATTGGTTTGTTCTGCGTTGAAGCTGATGCGAAAGAGTTTCAAACTCGAGGATGTGATCACGATTCACCAACGCCATGCATCAAATAGTCAATCAATCAATGAAAGTTAATTAATGAAAGTTTTCAATATGACTTTGCTCTACCGTTATGAACAACTAAATTGAACATGCAGTGAAGTTGGTCACTCAAATACTCAACAAAATTATGCTCCAAGTCTGCAGCAAAAAGATCCAAAAAACATACTCAAAGCATTTCTTCCCACAGAACATATAAAAACAACTGGAAGAAGATCTTTTTTGTTAATTTTGAGACACAGTTGCTTTTTCCCTTGCCTTTGAAAATGTTTCATGCAAATGTAACAGAACAATCCAGCCGCTGATGCAATCTTTAAAACAAAAACTGTTTGTGAGAGAAATACCGTCTGCTCACCGCTTGACTTTTCAGTTTTCACTGATGTGCCAGGACGAAGTATTCTTGCTTCCGACGCCTTGTCGCTCTGCGACCTTAATGAAGCATCCGCTGTGAAAGGCCTGCTGGCGCGAGTGCGATTTTTTTTTGATGTTGGAGTTCCTTTTTCCTGGGAAAAATGCATCGGCCATATTGATATTTACAATCTTATGACATGCTTTGCAGCGAAGTGTTTCAAAAACTTGCAACAACACACAGTGATGACCCTGCGCGATGAAAGCAACATATGCGAGAAACAGCAGACGGTATTGAGTCTTGCTGCCTGCGGTACAGACATCTTTCCTAAAGACTGTTTCGCACATTGAAGGTAATGTGATTCTTTCTGTGGAATACAGTAACATAAAACTGCAGTATCAAGTTGAGACAGCTCTGCCTCTCTGCGAAGCATCACGGATGTTATGAATTTCTCATTGAGAGCCACTTTATTTCAAGAGAACGAAAGCTTGTTGATGTATGTCGTATAATATTTTCTTCCTGCACGATGCCCATAAGTACAACGAGTTAGCAAGCGTCAAGGTAAACTGTATGTAATTACGTGAATACCACGTCAAGAAAATTTTCCTGCTTGTATTGAACAATATCCGTCGATGCCGGAATGAAACCATGTTTCCACTTTGGAAGAGCACTTTCCACGTTGCTAATTTCTTTGATCACTCGAGGCTGGCATTCCGATCTGAATTTATAAATACGTTAAACATTGCACTCGCTTCAAATATAATGAAAAGTCATGGTTTCGCTTTGCATGAAATTAGCTTTTTATTTTTGATTAAAACTTCCACAGTGTACAGTAGTTCAAAAGTATATAAAATTTTAGCGTCTAGCTGTTGGCGAGTTATAAGACCAACCAAACAGTAAATTTGCTCCAGGTTTCAAAACTCGATTTCACGTTTCATCTGCGTTCCCCTTATTTGAAGAAAGTAAATAAACAATAAAAAATTACTTCTCTTTTGTTGCTTCCTCGTAATCTTCGTCAGACTTGACCGCTGGAACGATCTTGTACCTGGAAAATATTGACCAAGGAGCAATAAGCAAGAGAAAATGGAAGAAGTGTTTTAGGTTGGCGACGAGTTCTTTTCATAAAATATTTACTAGCGATGATGTTTGGCTGTGTAAACAGCACATCTTCTCTCATTAAATTAATAATTGCCTTGCTTTTGCTTGGAGTGTATGAAGAAATAATTTCAAGGGTAATACTCTACAATGGACAAATATTAGAAGAATAGCGTCATTTATTATATATACATTTACACAAAACCTCTAAAGATACTAAAAAATCTGTTCATACCTTTCACGCATAAATGGACCGAATCTTTGAACCAACTGTTTAATTTCGGATAAATTTTCTTCCAAAAGATTCTCATAAAAGTCCTTGCGAGGAATCTGCTGAACTTTACTTGGTCGAACTAAGGTAAAAAATATCATTAAAAATTTTCTTGTAGCTGCACGTCGCTGTGTATTTCATAAGGTTTTAATCAGCATGGGGATTTCCTGTTGAAAATAATGCTTTAAATCAGGGATGGCCAACTTATGGCGCATGCGCCAAATCTGGCCCATTGGATGATTGAAGTGGCGCATTGTATACGTGTAATCATAATAAAGTAAGATAGTAAGCCTTTCCAATATTTTTATCGATTTTTGTTACGTACAAATCCCATATGGGATTCCTGTTATCATCATGAAACAAACTTTCAAGATGAAATTAAAACTCTTCATTTTGCAGTTAGAAAATGCTGATATCAGCTAGTCTCCGTATTTAAAGGAGCAGATTGAATGTGCTTCTGATCATGGCAATTCTAGAAAATCCACTTTAAAGATTAAATTATTGCACGACTCACGTGAAAATCGCTTTTGTGATTTTGCGAAAGAAGAAGACTGCATTTTGGCATTTATAAACCCATTCTCACTTCGTGAAAGAAAGATAATGAATGTGCCAAGTAACATATAAATGGAACTTCTTGATTTCAAAACAAATTTAATACTGAAAACGAAATTTGATGCGCTTTCTTCAGTCCCTGGTACTTACGACGTGATTAATTTCTGGCGAGATTTACCTTGTGAAAATTTCCCAGAACTGAGAAAATTCGCTCAAAGTAATATCAGAACCGTCGCCAGAAAGTGTTCAATATGGGTGCTTTACGTTAGTGCAGGGGGGCTTGACATCGAAAATTTGATAAAATTCCACTGATTTATAATATTTAATAGTTCAATTCGCGGGGCTTGGTGCTTTGTTTGGGGGGTGCTAAGCCCACCAAAGCCCACGTGGCGACGGGACTATGTATGTCATTTTGAAACGACGTACACATGCAAATAAGCATTTTCGTCTTTTCGTCCATGAAATTGATTAAAAGCAAAACCTGAATGATTCAAAATTGAAGAATTTTCTGCTGCTCTCAGTAACAAATTTAACTCTAAACATTGAAAAACTGGTGAAATGTTTAATAAGTCTCATTAAAAGTAACTAAATTTGAAGTTTATTTGCTAGTTTACCAAATATTTCATTTGTATTTGATTATATCACCTGGTAAATAACTGATGATGTGAAGTAACATTGTTATAACAATTATCCGACGGTGTGGCGCATCTCTACTCATGTTTGGAAAGATTGGCGCATGGTGCGCAAAAGGTTGGCCACCCTTGCTTTAAATGATAAGTTTTACTTTCATTAATGTGATGAGGGTAACTACGGTATATTGAACTTCAAAGTCATGGAGTACATTTTTTCCACAGAGATTGACTAATTGTTTGACACAATTTTTTTTCAAAAAGCAGAACAAAGAACAATGCATATCCATGTTTACGATAAACAAATGAAGGAGTGTCGATTGCAGAATTTACCGCTGTGACATAAAGACCTATGTATTCATTAAAATTAAAGAGACCGTGTTTTTGTCACAGACTTTGTTTCAGCATTGCTTTCCTAAAAATGTTCTGAATAGCATGTGACAAATTGCAACCACATTCTTAGCGAACAAATAAGTAAGTTACTACACAAATTGTTAGATTTTTATGTTCTTCAATGTTTGCTTTTACATTTTTGCGTAATTTTCGGTTCATGAACTGATAATTTTGGTTTTTCTTTCGAATTGCTTCTAGATCTAAAAAACGTGGTCCTAAGATGAAGCTCAAGGAGTAGCTCCTCATACTAATGGCATGCAATGAAATATATCATCTTCTTCCGAACAGTAGTGAATTTCCGAAATTCAAATTAATCATTACTTCGGTAAAGATTGACTGAAATTGTGGCTGACTAGCGTGCAACCAATAGGGTTTCACATTGCAAGCAAGAAGAATCAAGTCATAAGGAAAACACTGTTTTCATAAGAATTCCTGTTAAGTTACCACGATTAGAAACAACATAAAAACATTGATTGTTAACTTTTCCTGCCATCTTGTCAAATCATGCACCATTCGCTAATCCAGCCCAGAACGTGCACCTTTTTACCCCATTAATCACCAATACATACCATTGAAAGAGTTTAAAAATGTAGACATTGTGTTTAATTATTTTAAAGAGATGTCCAGTACCGGAACTTTAGCAATAAAAGCTTCCGTTTTGTGTCAGACCAGCTCTTTCAAAACAGTCAAAAGATTTTTTTACTTATATTGTCTGACGTCACTGTAACCTATTTTCCTGATAGCAAGTTGATCAATATCACATCCTTAAAGCTAGAAACCACCTGTGCGCCCTCGGCTTTTCGATTTGCTCTGGTTTCTCGTGCGAAGAGTTTCCATTCGTCGTTGCTTCTCCTGAATCACGTCACGAATCGTCGTTAAAGACCCTGCATGCAACCTCTCGAGATGTTTTTGATTAAGCGTCGTTGCCAAGACAACGCTGCGGGGAATGGAAATCCATCCGCTCACCACCCGCCGTCTGTGCTGCTGCTGCTGAACTCCAGATACTGGTTTACATGAAGATGATTTGCTGGCTCTAAAAGATAAAATCGCTCGATAATCTGACCACTGAACCAAAAAAACAGAAAACCAGTTTCAAACATTTCGATCAAGGTTGAAGGCAACCATATCAGGTGATGCTGTGCTTTAAAATATTTGCCTGCATAAACTCACTAAAAGTGTTTGCAAGCAAAAAAAGACAAAAACGTGTTTTCCAAGCTACTACTGATTCAGGAACACCATTTTTCGTCTCCGTTGATGCATCATCTGCACCATCCACTATTTTTGACATATAAAGCCATCCAGTGAGTTGGTGTATCACCCTAGAGGCCGAGCGACCAGTCACTCAAGTTGCACCACCTGCTTGCTTTTTGACCCAAGATCCTACAGACTTCTTTCACTAAATTTTGCTGTTGCTGAAAGTAGTTGCTCTTACACTTTGCAGACATTTGCATTTTACTGTGTGGTAAATTCGGCAAATGAAGATCTTTACAAATTGCTGTGTCAAGTCAAATGTTCCGGCAAAGAAAAACGTTAGATATTCCTTTTTCCTAAGATGCTCAAAATTCCTTCAGTTTTTAGCTAAAAAGATCAACCAAGTTTATGTAAGATTTGAAAAAGACGCTTAAACCACGGAAGTAATATACCCGGGCTACTGTGACGGTCCAACCCTCCACTCGAAACCCACAATTAGGCCCCTCGTTTTTCCGGGCATGTTGGGGACGCTACAGAAAGTCATATGCCTTTTCTACATTTCAAAACCTTAAAACAACCAAAGTTTAAAAACTTTTGCACAGCTTTCTAAACTCTTCACAACTTTTCAAAGAAATGTTAAAACGCTTAGGTGTGTGGAGCTGCTAATCCAATGTATATGCTTAGGCATGTGGAGCTGCTAATCCACGTTAAGCCCTCCGTTCTGTCGGGAATTTTGGAAGCGCTGGGTATGTCCATGGGCGTCGGAAGAATTTTTCCAGGGGGAGCCGCTAGATTTTTCCGAAATTTTTCTAAGGTAGGGCCAAAAGTGGTGAAATTTGTTTTTTCCCACTCGTAACTAAAAAAAACGCTTTTTTGCTGAAATTTTCAAAATCCAGGGGGGACAACGCCCCCTGCCCCCCTTCCGACGCACCAGGGTTCGGGCCTGCTTATGCTTGTTTGGTTGAAGCCGTCCGTTAAAACTACTTATAAGTGTAAGAAGCTTTGACAACAAGAGTCGAGAACTTTACTGCGACAGCTTTCTCCGAACCTTCACCGAATCAGGTACCTACTTTCATACATAAAAATGAGTGAGTTGAAAGCACACTTACATGAAAACTAGAATGTGCGTTGTAAAACATTATTCTATGGCCAATTCCGCTTATTTTTTTCCCAAATTAGTGCCGTATTTTAACCTGAAAACTCAAAAGAGTCAACGTCGTGTGCAACTTGTTTTGTCCCATGAGACATCACAGTTATGGTTTCTCATTTGAAGCCTTTGCGTACAAAAGCAAATCAGATTAGACAGAAAACAGTGTGATATCTGAACTTGATCTCGTCCTGTTTTCAGCAGAGCTGCAAAAGAGTTTGATACCTGTTGTGTTGTGACACACAACTTTTTTTCGACAAATAAATTTCTGCTGAAAACGACATAAAATGTAATAAATTATAGAAAAATACTTCACCTTTTTGGGTTTGCCACTAAATATGCGAAAATCTTGCGTTTTGCTGTGTATTGATAAATTTAATCACATGTTTCATCTCTTACCCTGAATAGGTTTCAAACGTCTCATCTGACTTCGAGCTTGACGAGAAAGGTCGTGGGGTTCCTCGACGTACCACTGGTCTGCTGTATTCGCTATCACTCATACTTCTACACTTTGTTAAAATAAACCTGCGACGATTTGCTTGTCCTGAAAAAGATTCGAATGTTTTTGTAATTTTTTTGTGATGTTATAATGTAATCTGATGAAGAACTTTTATGTAAAATTAACACCCTGTTTTTAAGTTGTTGGAGAAATTTGTGTTAACTGTTAGCTACAAGAGTTACAAATACCACTTGTATTTGTACGAAATTGTTTTTGTCATAAAATCGGATGAATTTTGCTTCCAGGGTGTGTTGTGCCCAAGGGCGTACGTAAAGGAGGGGGTTGGGGTTAAACCCCCCTCGAGCATGATATTTTACAAAGCTTTATTACCTGCGCAAAGGAGATTAATTGTTTTCGCACACTTTTTGCTTGTTAGTTTGTCGACTTAATGAAAATACCACGGACTAAATTGGCATGCAAATTTAAAGGACATTGTAAATGGGCCAAAAAGTACTAATTATGTTTTAGTGGGAATTCGCGGTATCGTTTGCGTCCAGAAACCACCTCACCCCTTTTCGCAGACCCTCCATCCACTACGCATGTTTAAGATTGTGTTCCGCGATAGTTCACTTTATCCAAAACAATTGTCTTTATTTTGTCTGCTAAGGCTGATCAGCGCAAGCGCTGACCTCAATGGCTACATTAGCAATTTCTGTAGCATGATAGAACTGTTACACGAGCTCAAAAAGAGCTTTTTTAAACATGGAAGCATTCAGGAAGTTGATAATGTCTCAGCAGGGAAAAATGAAAACCAAAAGTTTGCTGGACGTCTATACATAAGAAAAAATTGAACGTTTTCTTCCGTACTTCATGCGTATTCTCAATTCTTGTGTAGTTTAGCAAGATTCGATCTTTCAAACCGAGGTGTGCGCCAGCCGGTCCAGCCACACTCTTTCAATGCTCGACTGCTCGTATTCGACAAGACATCAGCGCAGCCTCATTTTGCAGCTGTAAATTGCTTGGACGCAGTGATGAGTGTGTTTTATTCCCTGTTTAACGCCCAGCCTGATAATTTTGCATTTATGAACTGCTGTGTCGTAGCATTGATTGAATTTTCCTTCGATATCCTGGCTGGGAACGCTGATAGTTTATATGCAATGGCTTGCGCAAGGAGGAGTTTGGGGTTGTTTCAAAATCAAGCGAAATCGGTCGAAATAATTTATTTGCACAAGGAAACTAGTGCCGAACACGAAACTAGTTTCCTTGTGCAAATAAATTATTGCGACTGATTCGCTTGATGTATGGTCACTGCGGTGGCTTTGCTATTATTGCTAAATGATAAGTGCAAGCCTGAATCGTTGCAAAGGGTTGGAAGACCAGGTTGGAGATTTCCTCAAACAGCTGGCTGCAAAGCTAGAACTTGTTTTGTTCTTTCCAAAAAAGTTACTTATGCGATCATTTGAAAAAAATGACGCAGTATCGATACCTGTCTTAAACACATTCAAAATCACAACTTTTCCGCATCGAGAACACAGAAGTAACATCACTGAATCCCCATTCTACAACTGTATTGGATCCCGGAATGCAAATAAAAGACAAAGCACATGTAGCAAGTTGTGTGTAAGGATGCTTTTGTCACTTTTTTGTTATGAATTGATGAGGAAAGCTGCGGTTTACGAGTTATAAAATCTTATGAGGGGATAATGCGTGGTATGGTACCTTAACTCGTGAGTCTGGCTTTGATAAGTCTCAGTGTTGAAAACCCCCACTCTTTCCAAACGTATGCCCCCGTCTGGTGAATAAATTCCTAATGGGAGAGCTGATATATCACCAGAAAAACGTCCAACAACGAAAATCAGAATGTCACCTTCAGCTATGTCGTACTCTGGGTGTTTCTCTAAATATTTGCAGAAAGCCTGATTTTACTGCGAAACTGAATCACACTCAGGCAGACGCAGGTGCGTTGCTCCAAGTTCGAATTTAGTTGAATTTGATTACGTAGCCCTGTTTGGGGAAGAACTCAACGAAAATTTTGATGTCGTACAGGCTCGTTTCACAACTCCACACCAATTTCGTCTCCCAAACTTTCCCAGAAACAATCGATCAACTTTTCCGCATTCGCCAAAGTTGAGTAAAGCTTTTAGATGCCAATTTGATTTCAGATAAACCGTTTACGTGTCAGAATGCCGTTTTGGTATACTACTGCAGTTAAAATAAAATGTTTCTTTTGTCTCGCCCTGCGCTGCCATTTTACAAGCTTACGTTCTTGGCAACGTCATACCCCTGCCACAAGGCTGTCCGACTTCATGCAGAGCTTGCAATTGCCTTTTTCTCGTGGTTCACACCCAAGGTCTGTATGTGACGTCACATTAGTTGACAAGAATTGACCTTCGGCAGAGCGCATTTTACTTGTGACAGCTCTAAGGAATCTGGATTGCGCAGGTGTTTACCATGATGCGTAAAGCCACGTATGTCGGTTTGAAAGACTGAGTTCTCTCAAATTCGATTTTGACCGCAAACATTTGGAGTTCGCCCCATGCGCGCAAACTAGCTTCAGATCATTACTCATTTTAGCTAAAACATTTCGTTGAGCCTGTTTGTTAAGCCTCCCCGTTCGCAATTGACCCTACGGCCAAAGAGCATTGCACTAGCCGCGGCTGGCTGGAAATATTCCACACGCTATCGCATGAGCACAGGAAATGCACGCGTTTCCTGAGGAATGCATTGCGCTGAATGCCGTACAAGGAATTTGTACTGCCTTGCTACTTGCAAACGATTTTTATCGATTTAAACCTGAGAGCTTACAGAAACGTTAAACATTACAGAAATATTGCAAAATGCGATTTAAACACTACGAAACAAAATAAACAATGCAAAAACTACACAAAAAACGTTTACATTATTTCCCGTCAAAATAACTTCTTCACAAAGCGATTTTATGCTCAAATGTATCAACTGTAAAATGCTTTTTGCAACTTGCAAATGTTTGAGGCTGAAAAAAACAATGTTTATTAACAGGATTTATTTACACACTAATCATTGCTTATTCGGGCGAACTTTGAATTTGTATAACAGCATGGCAAAACATTGTTGCTCTGCAACAATGCCAACTGCGTTGCCAATGCAAAAATAAAATATAACTTATTTAGTGCTGCCATTGCAAAAACAAAAACACAATTGAAAGCGATCTGTCATATATTTCATTTTGCGTATAAGATTCAGCAAAATCTCACTATTTAGAATAGTGTTAAAACGCTTGAAATTACACCAATTTTTCGATGGTGTGGCACGAAAATTTTCCTACACACAATCATGTAAAATTACATCCATTTTTGTAGTATTACACCATCTGGCAACACTGTTTGACAACACCAATGCGGTTATCAAGCCCGAGCAGCATAACCAGAATGTGCACGGTGTGTTCTGCCGAAAATTTACAAAATCCTGCCCAATTCACTGCCAAGTTATAAATAATATTGACAAAATACTGCCAAAATTCTGCACACTTTTTTCATTAAATTGTTTACTTTAACAATCGACCCAAAAATTATTTCTACTTAAAATTATTTCGGGAAAATTTGAAATTTTGAAGTGGTGGACAGGCCCCCCAGAAAAAAAAGTGGAGAGGCCAAGGCCCATGTGGACCCCGCTTCCGCCATCTATGGGTGTGGGGATCAGCTTTTCAACTATCAACAAAAGTTGCGTATGATCTCAGCGATCCTTTCATCCATTCTGACGAGCTTGACTTGCTGACATACTTTTATTTGCAGCAAAACCTATCCTACCATTCAATTCCTGCGCACTTACTTGTATCCTTATTTGTTTCCTGGGGAGATCTACGTATAAATCGAAATGATTTATTCTGTCGTGGCTAACATACTTTGCAGCAGTAGGCACTGGCAACTGCGACTTACATAAAACTCTGCTTTAGAGCGGCATCTTTATCTCAGTTCTCCACAAGAGCAAATAAACAGTTCCTTCAATATCGAGTGAGTGCTATAGGCGGAGAGTAGTTGTTCATGCCGCCCAAATAGGATAAGGTGTCATCGGTTGGATGGAGATTTGATTACACAAATAAATCGAAACAAAGGGAATTTGCCACCGACCAACAAAGGTCAGAATTCCTTCCCGACGCCATTGTAGCAAACGTTTTGAAGGAAAGGTTGAATGGGCAGTCATTATATCTCTCGTGACTCGCCAGGTAGAGCGATGACCATGTCGAGTATGATGACTTGAAACTGTTCGAAAAGCTGATTGCTTTAATAATGCGTCTGCTGTGATACCGATTAGTGAAATTCTCACATATTTTTAATGGTTATATCAATATTGCAAATTTCTGGAAACCATCGAAAACATGGAAACCATCGCATGCCGTTTTAGATAAATATATCTCTTCTTAATTCCTGTAGTCTTGGTATAGAACGTGTTTTATTATTTTTTGACCTGTTGTATTGCTCAAAATTAAATGGCACCTAAGGTAGTCTTTAAAACATGGATTGGGTAACTGTTTCAAATTAATTGTTAATTTTCGCCAAAGGAAATGATTTTTAAAAAGCTGTACATATATTGTCAAACACTAAATCGTTGAGTGTAGAAAAAGTTTGAACCAGAGGAAAAACAAATGCAAATATCTTGCAACCTGACTCGCGACACAAAACATCCAGAGCTTTGCAGAAACCTATTTTGGAATGATTTTGCTTTCGCGAACTGTTGGTAATGTTTGTATTTACAATCAAAGGAATAAACCAAGGCACTTTTCATGTTCCTGCGGATACAAAAACATCACCAAGTACACTCAAATTGCTTTTCATGACATCTGCATTGATAAGCAGAGTTTGATCAAACGTTGAGATTACTGCAATACGTTCCATCACCCGCAATGTCCTTGTTATCAGACTGGTCAAAAAACTGAATATTTGTCATCGCTGCCAAACGCAGATGGTGCTTTCGGTCATCACAGCTTGTAACACCTGGTAATGCGTCGACTATTTTCCATATTTTGTTACCAACACCGTGAATATACGGTGTCTTTTTTCCATGCATCAATTTAGGCGCTCGTAGAAAATATACGTCATGTCGTGCGGCTTGAACTAACTTTGCTTTACCAATCAAAAATGCATTCAGACGAGAAACATATCGAGAAAGTAACAAGATTTCAAAATTTTAGGCTTCTTATGAAATATCATTTTTTCTTAAAAATATTTTTTTCGATTGCTTTCTGTCATGGTTAAGAGTCACTGCAGGCGTGCTATTTCCTCGATGGGTGAATCGCCCCTGGTCTACAATCCTGCGGACGCTTAGCTTTTTGTGTCGTTTGTTGACTGTGGCAGTCCACTCTTGTAGTGTTTGATGCTGCTGCTTTGCTTCGTCCTTCGTTTCTCGTATAGTTTTTTAGCAAAATTTAACTTATCAATAACTAAATGCTGATAGTTTCAGTAATTTCAATAATGTAATTTTGTTTGTTTTCTATGTATCTTTAGTTTTTTGCTTGTTGTTCTTTCGTATGTACATCCCGTATTGTGGCATGAAATTACACTGTATAACTTTTTTGTTTTTCTTTTGTACCTCATTAATTATTATTATTTTTTTATACTTTGTTTAAACATTTTTAATCATGCCAAATTTTATAAGCATGCTCTCTCCATCTGTAAATTTCCTTCACTATGTTCTGTGTTTGTTTATTTTTCTAACTGCGCTTATTTGATTTCCAACTGTTGTTTTTAACACTTTTCAAAACGTGATAAACTGGGTTGGTTGACTAAATGACCGCCATGGTCCTACACCAATTCCGTGTGACACTCTTTGTTCAAATTGATCAGTTATTTTGCCATTGTGTTTTCATTTATGCTAATGTTCGCTGACAATTGGTTTTCTTACTGCGCGATGGCTCTTTGTCTTATTTCTGTTTATTAGCTGAGTCATATGAAACAATAAATCAATCATTCAATATAGTTAGTATTGTACTTCTTATCGTTTGCCATTTGTATGGCCTCAGTTCCCAGGGCCTGCAATGGTTAATTAAAGCATTAATGCAAAAGGTGTTTCTGATTCTGCTAAAGTTCTTTTCAATTTTTTTTGGGGGGTGCGAAGGATTTTTGCCCAAATTTCTCAAACTTGCCCGAAAAATACTCCAAAGAAAATGACCTCCAAAAAAAACAAGAAAAACGACTGCATTTCTTTTCATGTTGGTCGCACTTCAAACACCATTTTAAACTTGCCCAAATTTCCCCTAACTTGCCCGAAAAACACTAAATAAAAACATAATCTCCAAAAAAACGTCTGCACTTTGATTTTGGGTGCCATTTTTGCAAAATCAAAGCACATACAGCGATTTTGCGAAGGTATTCACACATTTTGCCCAGATTTTCACCAAATCAAAAGTTTTGGGGGTGCGCTTGCACCCCCGCCTCCTACTCCAATGATTCTAATACATCCCCTCTAAATTTTATTACACGTAGTCCAACTTTAGCTAACCTTCGGAAAATTTTTAGTAAAGCCCTAACCTTCTGATCCCTTGTTGGTTTTGCCTTCAAACGAAATTAAACTGTGACCTTCTGAAACAAAGGATTATTTCCCAAATAGATTTGTCGTGCATGATAAAAAGATTCGCTGCAGGACTTAACTAAATGTCGTAATTGTCATATGTCTGAAACCCCATCTGTAGAAGTTTGGCATCCTGCATCTACTTCGTACCGCCTTTTCGTTCGCTTTAACAGAATATTGTTTTATGTTTTCTATTGGAGCAACTACTAAATCAATATTGGTGAACTTTGTCCTTAAATTTTGGTTTTCTTGTTTTACTCATTTATTTTTTGTTGTTGTCTTGCGAGCTTCTGGGAGTATCGATAAGATACCCTAAAGGTTTTTTCGGTCTCCCAACTGCAAGCTTGGGCATGCTTTCAAGTGTTTATAGACAACGTTTGTTTTTTTATTGTTTCCCACCCGTTTTTTTGCAGTAAACAATCAGTTACTGTTGTCTGTCTGATCGTAATTTGCTGCATATCGAGTTATGTAACTGGATTTAAATTGCTACAAATTACAACCAGATCGAATGCTTGTTACCCAACGCGTTTCTTCTTTACAAAAACACGGGTTGGTTAAGATGTATTTTCTCAGCTTTTATCACTCAAAATTTTATTTTTCAACACACCTTGAGTTTCCTGCTGACCTTGCAACAGATTTTTTTTTTCGCTTTTTTCAACAATCTTGCTTGCCAGCAATTTTCATTTGAACAGCTCAAATGCACGTGAAACATGTTTGTTCAGTCGGAACTTCTAAAGGGTTTGCCTTATTAAATGATTAGTTCCGTTGACCAGATGTCCAGCATCACATCACGTGTTTGTTATAATTCTTGGATGCTGGTGGTACAAGCAGGAACATTCAGGATTGGATCAAGATACAAAAATACCTTTGTCTATGCTTTGCAACGTCTGTGTTACACAGATCGTACGTACAGGCAGGGCCTCTGACAGGGGGGGAAGTCGGGATACCGGCCCAACCTGCAAAAGATTGTAAAGGAAATCTGGGGAGTTTTCGTTTTTCTGTTTTTAGGGGGGGCACGTTTTTGCCTCAGACAGGAAACTGAAGTTTAGTAAAGTCACATTGAAATGATTTTTCTTCTGACGTATTTGATATTTCAAAAATTGTCTTAGATGTAAAAATAAAATCATCAATTCAATTAATATCCAAAGCGGATACGCTACCCGCACAATTTATCCGCT